>Ga0224508_10000067_pt1 | contig 119843 bp, 114 predicted proteins | sample SF_Jan12_sed_USG_4_FD_170157 | JGI IMG/M metagenome (GOLD analysis project Ga0224508, IMG submission 170157) | Sediment microbial communities from San Francisco Bay, California, United States - SF_Jan12_sed_USGS_21 | ecosystem: Environmental > Aquatic > Marine > Sediment | place: USA... | reverse complement strand
CTTGTCGCATTGGTCGCCCTGTTTCGTCCCGGTCCGCTGCAGTCGGGCATGGTGGATGATTTCATTAGCCGCAAGCATGCGACCAATAAAGCCGACATCGACTACCTACACCCAGAACTCAAACATGTGCTCGAAGAAACGTATGGCGTGATCTTGTATCAGGAGCAGGTGATGCAAATTGCGCAAGTGTTGGCTGGCTACACACTCGGTGGCGCTGATTTGTTGCGGCGTGCAATGGGCAAGAAAAAGCCGGAGGAGATGGCCAAACAACGTGAAATTTTCGTTTCGGGCGCAATTCAGCGCGGTGTAACTCAGGCAACAGCGACTCGCATTTTCGATCTAATGGAGAAGTTCGCCGGCTATGGCTTCAACAAATCCCATTCCGCCGCATACGCGGTGCTGTCATATCAGACGGCGTACCTGAAGGCGCATTATCCGGCAGCGTTCATGGCAGCGGTCATGAGTGCCGACCTCGACAATACCGACCGGCTTGTCACGCTCAAGGACGATTGTCGGCAGCTGGGTCTTAAACTCGAGGTGCCGAGTGTCAATCGATCGTCCTACCATTTTAGTGCTTCCGATGAGCAGACCATACTCTACGGACTTGGTGCCATCAAAGGCGTCGGCCGCGCTGCGGTTGAATCGCTGATTGCCGAGCGCAATGTTAACGGGGCGTACAAAAACCTGGTCGAATTCTGCCGCCGTGTTGATCACGACAAAGTGAATCGCCGCGCGCTGGAGGCAATGATCAAATCTGGGGCGATGGATGACTTTGGGCTGACCCGACGCAGCCTGATGCACTCTTTGCCCGGGGCGCTGAAAAGTGCGGATCAACATGCAAAGGCGCAGGCGGCGGGACAGAACGACATGTTTGGACTGGAGGTGCCAAAACCGGACATGACGACGATTGAAGCGGTCGACCTGGATGAATGGCAGGAGCGCCTGCTACTTAGCAATGAGAAAGAGGCGCTCGGCCTGTATTTGACAGGCCACCCGTTTCACGCTGTGCGGTCGGATGCTCGCTTTTTCGTCGACGGCAAATTGGGTGAGCTAGCGGCCGAAGCGCCGCCGATACGAACTTCCGGTGAACGCACCTACGGCCAATTTCGTCGCGACGTAACCATTGCCGGATTAATCGTTGACGTTAAGAAGCGCGGCAACCGTGTCAGCGTCGTACTCGATGACGATAGCGGTCGCATGGAGGTCAGCCTGTTCAGCGAAGCATTCCAGGAGTTTCGTCATCTGCTGGTCAAAGATGAAATTGTTGTCGTCACCGGCGCTCAGCGATTCGACGATTTTATCGGTGCCTGGAGCGTGAACGCCAAGAACGTACTGCATATCGATCGTGTTATTGAAAGTCGTGCCAGAAGTATGGTGCTCCGACTTGCACCGAATGGGCAGGGTGAGCAACTGCTTGTGAAATTGCACGATATGTTGCTGCCGTACCGTGAAGGTAATTGCGATGTCGCCGTGCAGTATTTTGGCGACAGCGCGAAAGCGAAGCTGACGCTGGGCCCGGAGTGGTCAGTACGTCCGAGTCGCGAGCTACGGGACAAACTGACGGAACTGCTGGGTGCGAATAATGTGCGCTTGCTGTACGCACCCGGTCGCGAAATCATGTAGAGTTCGCGAACTCTAACTCATGTAGAGTTCGCGAACTATAGCGCACGACTCAGTTCTGCGACGAAAACCTGTTGGCAAACTAACGATGGACTTACAGTTTTTGGAATTCGAACAGCCGATCGCTGAACTTGAGGCGAAGATCGAGGAGCTGCGTTTCGTTGGCGATGATTCTGAAATCAACATCAACGAGGAAGTGGCGCGGCTGCGCAGCAAGAGCGAGACGTTAACGAAGAGTATTTTTTCGAAGTTGTCCGCGTGGCAGGTCGCGCAGGTTGCCAGACATCCGAGCCGGCCGTACTCGCTCGACTACCTGGCCAGTATTGCACCAGATTTCCAGGAACTGCACGGAGATCGGATGTATGCCGATGATCCCGCGATTGTTGGCGGTATCGGGCGCATCGATGGCCGTGCCGTCATGTTTATCGGCCATCAAAAGGGCCGCGATACCAAAGAACGGGTTCGCCGTAACTACGGAATGCCAAAACCGGAAGGGTATCGCAAGGCACAGCGGCTGATGCGCATGGCCGAGAAATTCGGTCTGCCGGTAGTGACACTTATCGATACGCCGGGTGCGTATCCGGGTGTCGGCGCCGAAGAGCGCGGTCAGAGTGAAGCGATCGCGTACAGTTTGTACCTAATGGCCGCCCTGAAGACGCCAATTGTTAGCGTCGTCATCGGCGAAGGCGGATCGGGCGGTGCGCTTGCTATCGGTGTTGGCGACCGCTTGTTGATGCTCGAATACGGCATCTATTCGGTGATCTCACCAGAGGGTTGTGCGTCGATATTGTGGAAGAGTGCTGAAAAAGCGGAGGAGGCGGCCGATGCAATGCGCATTACGGCCAGTCAGCTCAGCGATTTCGGTCTCGTCGACGAAGTCCTCGAGGAACCGCTTGGAGGTGCCCATCGCAATCCCAATACGATGGCGGAAGTCATTCGCAATGCGCTGATCCGCAGTCTGGATGAATTGGACAAATTGTCGCTCGATCAGCTTTTGGAGAATCGTCAAAATCGGCTCGCGGGCTTTGGTGCCTTCAAAGAGGCGTGAACTTTAGACCTGAAGATCTACTCCTGCGACTCGACGAGCTCGAGATCGCGGCGGGCAGCCCCTCCCGTTACATTATCGCGTTCAGCGGCGGTCTCGATTCGAGCGTGCTGCTGCACGCGCTTGTACAGACGCGGCAACAGCACGGCAAATCACTCTTGGCAGTACACGTCGACCACCGCCTACAGCCGGACTCCGAGAAATGGGCAACACACTGCGAACGTGTCGCCAATGAATTCGGCGTCGAATTCGTCGGCGATGCGGTAACTATTGATCACAATGCGGGACTTGGTCCGGAAGCGGCGGCGCGAGACGCGCGTTACGGGGTGCTCAGACGCCACGTAGGTACCACAGATTGGTTATTAAGCGCGCATCATCGCGACGATCAGGCTGAGACCTTGCTTATCAACTTGCTGCGCGGCAGTGGGCCCGCCGGTATCGCCGGTATTCCCGCACTTCGAAAATTTGCTGACGGTTGGCTGGTCCGACCGTTACTGGAAGTGTCGCGAAATTCGCTCGCCAAGTACGCAGGCAAGTATGGACTCAAGTGGATAGACGACCCGAGTAACGAGGAATCGCGTTATGAGCGGAATTTTTTGCGTAACGAAGTGTTACCACTGCTCGACAGTCGCTGGCCGGATGCGAGTTTGCGCCTTAGCAAAAGTGCGGGCTTCGCGCGAGAAGCGGCGGAGCTGTTGACCGAGTTCGCCGATGCTGACTTGGCGTCGACGGGCAATACGGTCGACCGCCTCGATGTCGCCGCATTACGAGCGCTAACGCCGGCACGGCAGAAAAATGTGCTGCGTCGGGCCATCAACCTTGCCGGATTGCCGCCGGCATCGTCCCGGCAGTTGCAGAGCATCATTGATGAATTGTTGCCGGCGCGTGACGACGCGGCACCCCTGGTTCGCTGGGATGGCGCCGAGGTGCGGCGATTTCGGGATCGCGTGTACCTGTTGGCAGCGACGCCAGTGCCAGAATTCGCGGGCAGACGCTTGAGCGCCGATCCGCTTTCACTGGGCGCCGGATTGGGGCGGCTAATGCTGGAGCAGGACAGTGGTCCAGGCTTGTCCGAGGATTGTGTGCGTGCCGGACTGACGCTGAAGCTACGGGCCGGTGGTGAGGAATTTAAGCCGCTAGGTCAGGCACATACACGTAAACTCAAGAAATTGCTTCAAGAAGAGTGCATCGTCCCGTGGATGCGAGATCGGTTGCCGCTGATCTATAGCGGCGAGCGCTTGGTGGCCGTCGCGGATCTCTGGCTCGCAAGCGATGTCGCGGTGCCAGGAGGGGCCCACGTGCGTTGGCACGACCGTCCCGCGCTTCACTAAATAACGGCGATCTGATATCGTTTAAAGCCGTCTTTATCCAACGGCGGCGCGGTATTCGAAGGGTTGGAAAAAAGCACGCAAGACCAGTGCTTTGCTTCCAGCCCTTTCTTATTTCTCGTCATCAGTGACTGAGTTCGCATATGACATCCTATGTATTTATTACCGGCGGCGTAGTGTCGTCCTTGGGCAAGGGCATTACTTCCGCTTGCCTCGGCGCGATCTTGGAAGCGCGCGGCCTGACGATCAGTATGATCAAGCTGGATCCGTATCTGAACGTCGATCCAGGCACGATGAGTCCGTTCCAACACGGAGAAGTCTTCGTCACTCACGACGGTACGGAGGCCGATCTTGACCTCGGTCACTACGAACGTTTCGTGCGCACGACAACCGGTCGCGACAGCAACTTCACGACCGGTCGGATATATGAATCCGTAATCGCCAAGGAGCGCAGAGGCGATTACCTCGGCGCGACCGTACAGGTAATTCCGCATATCACGGACGAAATCAAGGAGTCCGTCGCCCGCGGTGCCGGTGATGCCGATATCTGTCTCGTCGAAATCGGTGGTACCGTCGGTGACATCGAATCGCTGCCATTCCTTGAGGCAATTCGACAGATGGGCGTTGAGCTCGGGCACGACCGGGTCGTCTACGTGCACTTGACCTTGGTTCCGTACATTGCAACGTCGTCAGAGATCAAGACCAAGCCGACGCAGCACTCAGTCAAGGAATTGCGTTCGATCGGCATTCAGCCGGACATACTCGTATGTAGGTCGGAACAGCCGCTGCCGGACGAACAACGGAAAAAGATCGCATTGTTTACGAACGTGAAGGAAGCGGCCGTCATTTCGGCCTATGACGCGGACGATCTTTACAAGATTCCGGGCATGTTACATGAGCAGGCTCTGGACGACATTGTCGTCAAGCAGCTCGGTCTCGACCTGCCATCCGCCGATCTTCGTGAGTGGCAGGCGATTGTCGATGCCAGGGAAAATCCGCAAACTGAGGTCAATATCGCGATGGTTGGCAAATACGTCGATCTGCGCGATTCATATATATCGCTGTCGGAGGCCCTATTGCACGGCGGCATTCACACACGTACGCGAGTCAATATCCATTACATTGAGTCTCAGGATATCGAGGAGCGCGGTATCGACTGCCTGAAGAATATGGATGGCGTCGTTGTGCCCGGTGGCTTCGGCGATCGCGGCATTGAGGGCAAGATCCAGGCAGTCCGCTATGCGCGTGAGAACGATATTCCTTATCTCGGCATTTGTTTGGGGCTCCAAGTTGCCGTCATCGAAGTGGCCCGGCATATGGCCAATCTCGATGGCGCGATGAGCACCGAGTTCGATAAAGACACGCCACACCCTGTCGTGGGGCTGATCACAGAGTGGCAGACCGCGACTGGGGACGTCGAGGAACGCGATGAAGAGTCGCAGCTCGGCGGCACGATGCGTCTCGGCGCGCAGCAAGTGACGCTGTTAAAGGATTCTCTGGCAGCGATGACGTACGGTAGCGAATCGATAGAGGAGCGCCATCGTCACCGTTACGAGGTCAATAATCACTATCGAGAACGGCTCGAGGCGGCGGGAATGTGCTTCTCCGGACTATCGGTCGATGATTTGGTGGAAATGATCGAGTTACCCGACCATCCGTGGTTTCTTGCGAGTCAGTTCCATCCCGAGTTTACGTCGAGTCCGCGCGACGGACATCCACTGTTCGCGGGATTCATTAGCGCAGCGCGCCTGCACCATGACGGTGCGATGCCCCGGGTTGCTGAAGCATGAAACTATGCGGCTATGACGTTGACAACGACCAGCCAATTTTCCTGATCGCCGGCACCTGCGTTGTAGAGGACGAAGCGATGTCCCTCGACGTCGCCGGCACTCTCAAAGAGATCTGTGCGTCGCTTGCCGTGCCATACATTTACAAATCGTCATTCGACAAGGCGAATCGTAGTTCGCGATCGGGTTTTCGTGGGCCAGGTATGGAAGAGGGTCTTCGAGTTCTCGAAGAAGTTCGGCGTCAAATCGGCGTGCCGGTACTCACGGACGTTCACGAAGATACACCGATGGACGAGGTCGCCGACGTTGTCGATATCCTGCAAACGCCGGCATTTTTGTGTCGGCAAACCAATTTCATTCTACGTGTCGCAGAGACTGGGAAGCCCGTCAATATCAAGAAAGGCCAGTTTTTGTCGCCGTGGGAAATGCAAAACGTTGTCGATAAGGCGAAATCGACTGGCAACAACGACATTATGGTCTGCGAGCGTGGCTTTTCATTCGGCTACAACAATCTAATATCCGACATGCGCAGTTTGGCCATTATGCGAGGCAGTGGCTGTCCGGTCGTCTTCGATGCGACTCATTCGGTGCAATTGCCCGGTGGCAAAGGCTCGGCATCCGGTGGCCAGCGGGAGTTCATCCCAGTCCTGGCGCGTGCGGCAACGGCAGCTGGAGTCGCGGGATTGTTCATGGAAACCCACCCGAAGCCGGAAGAGGCCTTGAGTGACGGACCCAACGCGATGCCGCTAGGCAAGCTCGGTGCGTTACTGGAAACGCTCGTGGCGATCGACAAGAGTGTCAAACAAAACGGCTACCTCGAATCGGAGCTCGGGTTAGGCGAATAACAACGATACGGAGCAACAATGATCAGGATCAGCGATATTCGCGGTCGGGAAATTCTCGATTCGCGCGGCAACCCGACGGTCGAAGCTGATGTCACTCTCGATGATGGCAGTTTTGCGCGTGCGGCAGTCCCATCCGGCGCATCGACTGGCAGTCGCGAAGCCGTCGAACTTAGAGATGGTGATAAGAGCCGTTATCTCGGCAAGGGCGTTACGCAAGCCGTTGCCAACGTAAATAACGCGCTGAGCGACGCCCTCATCGGTAGAGACTTCGATGATCAGCGCGCGCTTGATCAATGCATGCTCGACCTGGATGGTACCGACAACAAAAGTCGGCTCGGCGCAAATGCCTTGCTGGCGATATCGTTAGCGACAGCAAAGGCTGAAGCGCTAGCAAAGGGCATCGCGCTGTATGCCCACCTTGGGCCTGGTACGACCATGCCGGTGCCGATGATGAACATTATCAACGGCGGTGCGCACGCGGATAACAGCGTCGACATTCAGGAGTTCATGATCCTGCCGGTCGGTGCACCAAATTTCTCCGAAGCGTTGCGTCACGGCGCAGAAATTTTCCATGCATTGAAGTCGGTGTTGAAGGGTAAGGGGTTGAACACAGCGGTTGGCGACGAGGGCGGATTTGCACCCGACCTGCCGTCGAATCAAGCTGCGCTGGACACGATCATGACGGCAATCGAAAGCGCAGGATTTCGCGCCGGCGACGACATTTTGCTCGGTCTCGATGTCGCAAGTTCGGAGTTTTATGCAGACGGTGCCTATATGCTCGAGTCTGAAGGCCGGCAGTTCGATGCGGCCGGATTCAGCGAATATCTGGCCAGCCTCGTTGACGCTTATCCAATCATCACGATCGAGGATGGCATGGACGAAGGGGACTGGCACGGCTGGCGCCTGCTGACCGATGCGATCGGTGACAAAGTGCAGCTCGTCGGTGACGACCTATTTGTCACCAACACCTCGATTCTTGGCCGCGGTATCGCGGAAAATATTGCAAATTCGATATTGATAAAACCCAACCAAATCGGTACCTTAACGGAAACTCTTGATGCAATTACTATGGCTGTTGAGGCGGGCTACACGGCGGTGATCTCGCATCGTTCGGGAGAAACCTCGGACGCGACGATTGCTGATATCGCGGTTGGCACGCGGGCGACGCAGATCAAGACCGGCTCCTTGTCGCGGTCCGACCGAATCGCCAAGTACAACCAGTTGCTTCGCATCGAAGAGGAACTGGGCGGCAATGCGGGCTATGCTGCGCGTGCTGCATTTTCGGTGAAGGCGCCATAAACGTCTGATATTGGGGATATCGATTGGTAAATTTGCGCTGGATGCTTGTGGTTCTCGGCATCGCCGCCGTGGCGCTGCAGGCGGCTTTGTGGTTTTCTGATGACGGTTACCGCAAAACCCTGAAGCTACGTACGGCCGTTGCCGATCAGCGCACATTGAACATGGACCTGCGCGTGCGCAATGCATCGCTCGATGCGGAAGTCATCAATCTGAAGCAGGGTATCGAGGCGGCTGAGGAACGCGCGCGCACCGACCTCGGGCTCATCGGCGCCAGCGAAACCTTTTTTCAGGTCGTCTCGGCTGCAGACAGCGCCGACTGATTCCAATGCTAGCTGAAGTCGGCGCGATCCCCGATTGGGAGCGCGCACACGGTGCACCAGTGGCTGCCGTCTCGATTCGGCACACGGCAAATGATTTCCAAGTGACTGAGGAGCTTGGCTTCGAGCCATCAGCCGATGGCGAACACGATTTCTTGTGGATCGAAAAAATCGACGCGAATACCGAATGGGTCGCGCGACAACTTGCTCGACATGCGAATGTCAGTTCGCGCGATGTTGGCTTCGCCGGACTGAAGGACCGCAACGCACTAACACGGCAATGGTTTAGCGTTCGTCGCCCGAGTCGAGACGGTACTGACTGGAGAAGTTTGGCGGTCGAAGGCGTGCACGTACTCGACATCGCTCGCAATGCGCGCAAATTGCGACGCGGCGCGCATCGCAGCAACGTCTTTCGAATTGCGCTGCGTGGCGAGGACATGGACGCAAGTGCGGCGGCCCTCCACGAACGCATTGACAGAATTGGCAAAGCTGGCATACCCAACTATTTTGGCGAACAGCGTTTCGGTCGCGACGGCGGCAACCTGAATCTTGCGAAAGCGATGTTCGGTGGTAAACGACTGCGACGCGACGCACGCAGTTTTGCGCTTTCGGCCGCGCGATCCTTCCTATTCAACACCATACTTGATCAACGCGTCCGCGACGGGTCGTGGAACGCGATGTTGCAGGGCGACCTGGCAAATCTCGACGGCACTGGCAGCGTATTCGCGGTGGACGAAGTTACATCGGAACTTGAGACGCGATGCCGGGAATTCGATATCCACCCGTCCGCGACGCTGTGGGGCGACGGTGCACCGTTGACGACCCGGGACGCAGCAGAGCTTGAAAACGCCGCGGTAGCGGACTACACGGAATTGACCGAAGGACTAAAAAACGCGCGCGTCGAGGCTGCGAGCCGTCCGCTTCGCGTCCAGGTTCAGAATCTGAGCGTGCAGATCTCCGAGAATGTCACCTGGCTCGAGTTCAGACTACCGAAAGGCGCGTTCGCCACCGCACTTCTACGAGAGATAGTGTCGTACTCGATTTAGCACGAGTCACAACTCCGTAAAAGAAAAACCCGGCAGAAGCCGGGCCTCTCGACATGCGAATTCTTGGCTCAGACTGATCCGCCGCTCGGCCAGCCCTGGCGTCCGCAGCTACTCACTACCCAACTTTTTCATGTTCTCCATCGCCTGGTGCCACATGTAAACGAACTGAAGTCGGACCATGCTGGAATTGATATCGCTGTCGCCGAAAACATTTGAGCTGAAGCTGGAACGCAGAGTTAGGTTATCCGTCACCTGGAAATTCAAGGTAACGCCAATATCTCCAATTTCGATGTCACTGCCTACATCAGCGCCATTGATTTCTGACTGGAAACCATTGCGATAAAGCAGATCGATGGAGCCGAAAAAATGTCGGGTAAAATCATGGGTCCAGTGCGCTTCAATTTGCCAGACGGGATCGTTCTCCAGTTTCTGTCCCACAAAATTGTCGTTCTCTGCGAAGAGCCAGACAGACGGAACCACTTCCAGACTCGACATGTAGCCAGGCGAAAAAACACGGAAGTGGTATTTGAAAGGGAAGGCGATTCGCCCAAAAAACCGGTTCAGACCCAAGTTCACGACTTTGCTGCTGTCGTACTCACCGAGTGGAACTCCCAGCATCACGGCAGCGTCCAGCGTCCACGTCGGTTCGTAGTCAAGCAAATCGAAGCCAGCTATTAGTGGCGGCGTACCCAATAGATTGACGTCAAGCTGCACTGATGGGTCAGCGTATCCGGAGGCAGACTGGCTGAAGGAGGTGCCTGGAACGACACCGGGCGGCAGGAATTCTGGTGGCGTGAGATTGGTGTCAAAATCCGCCTCAACACTGCCACCGACGACGTTAACCATAAGTGACGCCGGTCGATTGAAAAGCGTCATATGGCGCGCATAGTTCGCAATAAAGATATCCGCGTCAGCATCTGCCGAAGGATAAATGTAATGTGCCGGATCGAATTGCAGGGCATCGGACGCATCCAGATGCATGTTCAAATATTGAAATGACACTACGTTGGTGCCGGCCCTGCCTTTCCAATAAGCGCGTGCGCCATCGTCTTGAGCATTCGCCAGTCCGCAAATCAGTGAAATGGCAACCGGGCATGCGACAAAAGCTAAAAATCGGGCAGGACCATGTACTTTTTTCAAGACTAGTACCTTCTTATTGACTGAGAAGCTCGATCAGCTTCTGGTGAGGAATTGCCTCCAAGCCACGGACCGGGGGATAGCTATCGAACTCCAGAACGGCGTCCGGAAGTCCTTTCCTGGCACCTTCGTAAGGCGACCGATTGCCGAGGATCACTCCATTCATCTCCACATATTCATCCCATAGTGCAATGAGTTCTGCTCTTTTCTCAGGGAATTTCCCGGATAAGTCATACTGTTCCCCGGGATCCGCGTCGAGGTTGAATAATTGCCAGTCCCAGATACCGAAGGGCCGATAGTGCCAGCTGATTTTCCAATCTCCCTGGCGAATTGCGCGATTGCCGAACAACTCGAAGCCAAGCCAATCTTCGGCACCCCGCGGAGATTGCACTTCACCAGCCAGCATTTTTGACCAGGACTTGCCTTGCGTAGGTACGATGTCGCGGCCTTTGAACGTAGCGGGGTGCTCTATGCCGGCCAACTGCAGCAGCGTCGGGGCAATATCCATGACATGGAGAATGGCGTTCGTATTTAAGCCGCCGGCACCTTGCACGCCGGGGCCGCTCACGATCAGCGGAGAACGTGTGCCGCCTTCCGTGACGAATCCTTTGTAAAGCCGGAAGGGTGCCATTGACACTTGTGCCCATGCCGGCCCGTACTCGGCGAACGAGCCCTTGCGCCCGATGAAATTGTGGCCCGATTCAGCGAAATTCGCCGCCGCGTGCAAATAACCCATGGTGCCAGGTCGACCCGCCACCATTCCTACCAGGTCGTTTCCTTCTGCCCCGTTGTCGGAGAAAAAGATAACAACCGTGTTGTCATACTCGCCGATCTCCTTCAGATAATCGAATACCCGACCTATCTGGTCATCCATGTACTCAACCATCGACGCATACAGTTCCATCTTGCGCCCCATTACTACACGGGCTCCCGGCGCAAGCATCGATGCGCGCGGCAAGAACCACAGACGATCGGCGGTGCTGATGCCTTCTTCCAAAATACCCAGTTCCCGCATGCGAGCGAGACGACGCATTCGAATTACATCCCAACCTTCGTCGTACTTGTTCTTGTAACGCCGTAGCCAGTCATCCGGCACTTGCAGCGGCCCGTGAGGCGCCGTAAATGCCATGTAAGCGAAGAAGGGCTTGCCGTCGTCACGGCCTTCTTCGATAAACTGAATGGTTTTATCGGTGTAGTTTTTCGTCGAATAGAAATCCTTCGGTAGTTTTTTGACCGGCCGCCCGTCTTCTGTGTACGGACCTTTGGGTATCTGCCATTCGATGTTCCACCCGTCGTCGAAGTGATCGCCGCCTCCGACGAGTAAGGAGAAGTCGCGCTCGAAGCCACGGGCGTGCGGTATCTGGTCCGGTTCAAGTCCGAGATGCCATTTGCCGGCCATGTAAGTGTGATAGCCGCTATCTCGCAACAGGGAGGCGACGGTAGCAACGCGCCTATTCAGAACACCTTCATAACCTGGTTGTCCGACCTGGTTCGGCGCCAACAACTCTCCCATGTTGCCCAATCCGGCGATATGATTGTCCGTTCCGCTAAGCAGCATAGATCGGGTAACCGAACAGGTAGGGCTTACGTAGAAGTCGGTATAGCGGATACCCTGTTGCGCAAGGTCGTCCAATACGGGCGTGTTGATCTCACCGCCGTAACTTCCGAGGTCTGAGTACCCCATGTCATCGGCAACGATGACGAGAAAGTTGGGCCGATCGTCCTGCGCCAGAGCCAATCCGTGCGCCATCAAGAAAAATACTACGAGCAGTAATGACTGAGGCGGGGCGACGTTTCCCGACTTACCCATGAGCCTGTACCCCGCGATTCAGGCGTAACCGAATGATTATTGGACCTACTGTCAATTTATTTTGGCACTACCACGACGGATCGCATATCCGGGATTACCGAGGATGCTAGGGTATGTACGTGAATGGCCGCTTTGGGTCAACAACCGCCAGACAGTTTCGGTCTCCCTGCCCGATGAGTTGTGGGCTAACGGTGACGGTTCTGTGGCCGTTGTTACAAATCTTGTAGAAGCACGTAGACGGCGCCGGTGCCACCGTCAACCTGTCGCGTCGACACGAACGCGAGTACGTGGTCCCAGCGCCTAAGCCAGCGGTTGACGCTTGCTTTCAGTACCGGGCCGCGTTGCCCGGAACCAAGCCCTTTGCCATGCACGACCCGGACACAACGATGGCCGCTGCGTGCGCATTCCTCGATGAACTCGGCAAGGCGGGGTTTCGCCTCGAGGACGGTCATGCCGTGCAGGTCGATCTCTGCCTGCACAGCGTAGTTGCCCCGGGCTAATTTGCGCATCGTTCGCCGGCCGACCGTCGGTCGGTGAAACCGCAGTGCTTCGCCGCTGAACTGCTCCATCTCATCGAGGTCGCCCCGCATGCTTTCATCGAGCACTCGGCCCTCGTCGGCGCGCGAAAAATGCGCCTTGGGCTTTGGCCGTCTGCGTGGTGGCTCGACCCGTGTCTCTGATTTTATTGGCTTCGCGTCGGCCATTGTCCGGCGAAAAAGCTCATCGTCTTCGTTGCTCACAGCGGTCTATCCGAATGGCTATGGAAAGCGGCGGTTGTTGAGTATAGTGAGCGCGTCCCAAACCGCCAAACGAAGACGCTACTCGTCGACCCAACAATGAAAATTCTCGTAAGCAATGACGACGGGTATATGGCAACCGGTATCAACGTATTGGCTGACGCGCTGCAACAGATCGCCGACGTTGTGGTCGTTGCTCCCGATCGCAATCGATCGGCAGCCAGCAACTCGCTAACGCTGTCGTCGCCGTTGCGCGTGTCGGAAGTTGGCGAAAACCGATATTCGGTCAATGGCACGCCGTCGGATTGCGTGCATCTGGCGCTGACCGGATTGCTGGATTACGAACCGGACCTGGTCGTATCAGGCATCAATCATGGCGCAAATCTCGGCGACGACGTTATCTACTCAGGCACGGTAGCGGCGGCGATGGAGGGCCGCTTTCTCGGCCTACCGACAATCGCGGTATCGTTGGTCGGTCAAAAGCTGTTGCATTTCGATACAGCCGCCCGCGTCGTGTCGGACATGGTGCAAAAACTCGACACGTCAGCGTTGTCGTCCGATGTCATTCTAAACGTCAACGTTCCGAATCGTCCTTTCGAGGACCTGACCGGTGTGCGCGCTGTGCGCCTCGGATTTCGACACAAATCGGAGCCAGTCGTGCGCTCGAAAGATCCGCATGGACGCACGATTTTTTGGGTAGGTCCGGCTGGCAAGGGTCAAGATGCCGGCGACGGCACTGACTTTCATGCGATCGAGCAAGGTGCCGTGTCGGTGACACCGATAAAAGTCGATTTGACGAGGCACGATTCCCTGCCGCAGCTAAGAGAATGGCTCAACATATGACGGCCGATACCGCGGGCATAGGGATGACAAGTGCGCGCACGCGCGACCGGCTCGTGCAGCGTCTCAAAGATCAGGGAATTCGTTCGCGGCCGGTGCTGGAACAAATACGCAACGTTCCTCGTCACCTGTTCGTCGACGAGGCACTCGCAAGTCGCGCGTATGAGGACACGGCGCTGCCGATTGGGCACGGCCAGACAATTAGTCAGCCGTTCGTCGTTGCTCTGATGACCGAAACGCTGCTTGCCGATTTTGATGGTGAGACTGTTCTTGAGATCGGTACCGGCTGCGGTTACCAGACCGCGGTCTTATCGCCGCTCGTCAAAAAAATATATTCGGTCGAACGCGTACCTGAGCTGCTGCGCAAGACGCGGCAACGACTGCGGGATCTCAATATCTATAACGTGCAATTTCGGCCCGGGGACGGCTGGGACGGTTGGCCCAAGTATGCGCCCTATGACGGCATCATTGTCGCTGCGGCGGCGCCGGAGCTACCTGAAAAATTACTCGAGCAACTTGCACCCGGTGGGCGACTCGTCATTCCGATAGGCCCGCCGGGACGTCAGGAGCTCACACTCGTGACGCGCAAAGACGATCATTTTGAACAAGTTTCTTTCGGCGCAGTGAGTTTCGTGCCGCTCGTACCCGGCAAATAGTGGTTCGCTAATGGCGATATTCGGTCCGTTGTACGAGCGTGTCATGCAGTGGTCCCGGCATCGGCATGCCGAGCGATATCTCGGCGCGATGAGTTTTGCCGAATCCTCTTTTTTCCCGATACCCGTCGATGTCATGTTGGCGCCAATGTGCCTCGCGAAGCCCGAGCGATCTTGGCGCTTTGCGCTCAATGCCACGGCGTTTTCGGTGCTCGGTGGCTTGGCCGGATATGCAATTGGTTATCTGATGTTTGAAGCGATCGAGCCGTGGTTGCGAGAATCCAACTATTGGGCGCCGTATCAGACGGCGCGTGCGTGGTTTGACGAATACGGTGTGTGGACAGTGTTCGTCGCAGGCTTTTCGCCGATTCCCTATAAAGTGTTCACGATTGCGGCCGGTGTTGCTGCACTGACGCTGCCTGGTTTTTTTATCGCGTCGCTGATCGGCCGCGGTGCGCGGTTCTTCTTGGTCGCCGGCTTCGTCAAGTATGCTGGCGTCCGATTGGAAGCGACGCTCGTGCAGCATATCGAACGAATTGGCTGGGGTGTCTTGATCGCTGCCGTTATCATTATCGCGTGGTTCATGAATCGCGGCTAATGAAGGCTCGAATACTCGTCGGCATGCTGTCGCTGTCGTTACTCGCTGCCTGCGGTCCTGCGACGCGTTGGGATCATCGCTCAGACCAGCACGTCGTTCGCAGAGGCGAGACACTGTACGCGATCGCATTTCGATACAATCAGGACGCGGCAGATCTCGCCCGTTGGAACAGGCTCGGAGATGGGTCGTTGATTTATCCGGGACAGGTTCTTCGGCTGACGCCACCCGCCGGTTCGTCCTCTGTGACTGGCCGACCGCCGCCACAAACACGCTCGCTACCGACGATTCCTCAAGAACCGCCGCCGGCTTGGGCATGGCCGACTAAGGGCCGAATTGACGTCGAATTTGGCGGAAATCCCGGTCCTGGCTCGGGTATTTTAATCAACGGACATGCTGGACAATCGGTGAATGCCGCGGCATCCGGTCAGGTTGTTTACGCCGGCGGTGGACTGATCGGGTACGGACAGCTTATTATTCTGAAGCACAACGACACCTACCTGAGTGCCTACGGGTACAACGCGTCGCTGCTGGTTAAAGAAGGCCAATCAATTAACAAGGGCCAGCAAATTGCGACAATGGGTGAGGGGCCGGAACGCAAGCCGCGACTGCATTTCGAAATCAGGCGCAATGGCAAGCCGGTTAACCCGCGACAATATTTGCCTGCGAGATAGATCGACTTCAGCCGCTAGGTTCAATGCAGCGCTGGTCATGCCATGACGCATCGGGGAGGTGCGCGCGATGGGATCTGTGCGACATTGGGCAAAGTCCACGAACGGGACAAAGACTCCCGGGCGGGCCAATACGGCGGTTAGCCATGACCCGACTCGACTGTACTTGAGCGAAATCGGTGTGTCGCCGCTGCTGACGGCCGACGAAGAAAAAATGTTTGCGCGTCGCGCCCAACATGGTGATGAAGCGGCACGCCAGCGCATGATCGAAAGCAATCTCCGGCTCGTCGTCAAGATCGCGCGCCGCTACATTAATCGCGGCTTGCCATTTTTGGATCTGATCGAGGAAGGCAACCTCGGCCTGATTCATGCTGTCAAAAAGTTCGATCCCGAGCGCGGCTTTCGATTCTCGACATATGCGACCTGGTGGATTCGGCAAACCATAGAACGGGCAATAATGAACCAGTCCGGCGCTGTTCGCTTGCCCATACATGTTATCAAGGACATAAATGCCTGTCTGCGCGCGGCTAGACGGCTACGTGAAGATCGAGACCGCGCACCGACGGCCGCCGAAATCGCGGACTACATGGAACAAGACGTTGCGCGAGTCGAGCGGCTACTTGGTCTGCATGAGCGAGTCACGCTGCGATCTGGAAATTCGAACGATGATGCTGGGCCAGTCGACCGGCTGACAGCGCGACGCGACGCCGAACCCTCTCGTTGTGCACAAAAAGAGCTCGTGAACACTATCGTCGATCACTGGGTAAGCGAGTTGAACGAGAAACAGCGCGCCGTTGTCGAACGACGCTTCGGCTTGCACGGCTATCGGCGCGAGACGCTTGAGCAGATTGGCGACGAAATAGGCGTTACTCGCGAACGCGTCAGACAGATCCAGTTAAATGCGTTGAAGAATCTGAAAGCCATGATGGAAGAAAATGGCATTTCCGGCGACGTCATTCTGGATTAACGACCACTCGCACAGGTAAGCGTTCTTATAAATACAAAAGCGCTGCGACCCGTCTGCCTTCGCCCGCCAGCACGTTAAATGTTCGCGCGGCAGCCGCAGTGTCCATCACCTCGAGGCCAATACCCTGTCTTGCGAGCGCGAATGTCACCTGCTTTGGCGCGAAAATGTTGCGTTCGCCGGTGCCCAATACAATTAATTCAGGCCCAAACTCAAGCAGCAACATGAAATCTTCAGGTGCCAGTTCCGATATGGGTTTCGCCTGCCAGTCGTCAATGATTTCCGCGGTCGTCAGCGCGATCGTCTTGCGATAAATTTCGTCGCCGATATGGATTTCGCCGGCGGCGACATTTCGAATTGTGATGCTCGTCGATAATTCGCGTGTGAATTTCATGGCCCGATTCCGTTACTCTTGTGCGCATGCAGCGTGCTGAATCATCGTGACCGCATCATATGACAAAAACACCGCCGTCGTCGTGCTGCCACCGGCGGTTGGCGGACGCATCAGTGATCCGTCGCTGCGCGGCTGGCTGGCACAGGCTGACCTAGTGCGCAATAACGAGCGCGTCGAATTGCTGGCGAGCATTCTCAGGGAGTTAGATCGCCCGTATCCGACGTCCGGTCTTGCGGCGCTCAGAATGTGGGGTGAGACCGGCGACCGGCCCACATCATGGATTGCGGCAGCAGATCCGGTGTACCTTGAACCTCGACTGGATAATCTCTGTCTGCACGCATTGCGTCGCGGCGGTGTTTCTCCAGCGGAGTTGCGACCACTGATCGATCATTTGCAGCGTGCGCTGGGCGGTGATTCCGGCTTTGGATTTGCGCGATTGGGGTCCAACGGATATCTGACATCCCAGCAACCGATAGCGAGCGCATCGGTACCACCTTACGTGATCGATCAAAGAGTGCCGAGCAACTTCTTGCCTCAGGGTGACGATGTCGCGAGTCATCGAAACTTGCTATCAGAAATCGAAATGGCCTTGCACGATCATGAAATCAATGCCGAGCGCGAGTCAGCCGGAAAATTCCCGGTCAACTCACTGTGGATCTGGGGTGGCGGATATGCACCAGAACAACAAACTGAGCCGCATCCGCCGTTATTTTCAGATGACGCACTGCTGACCGGCTATTGGCAGTCAATGATGGGGTTGGCGGAGTCGTGGCCCGGAAATATTGCAGCTTGCCTCGATGTGGCCGTTGCGGGCTTCGTCGCGACACTGCCGGAATTTGATGACGACGACGAACTGTTAGAGTCGTGTCTTCGTGAGCTCCGCGGTGCGCTCAGTTCGAATCGTTTGAGTTCGCTGATTCTATTGTTCCGCGACGATCTGCGCGCCGAAGTTCGTCGCTCGCATTCGATGCGCCTGTGGCGACGGCGAAATACTTTGCTCGAGGCCCCGCCCGAAGACTCGCGTGAGCAGATCCGACGTGAGTAAGTCCAACGTAAGCAAAATGCGCCCAATTGTCCAACGGCCGCAGCCGGATACGGCAGCCATCGCATCGCTGGCGGAATTCGACCCGGTGCTGGCACGTTTGTTCGCAATGCGCGGTATCCGCGCCGCAGATGAACTCGACTACGGACTCGGCAATCTAGCGCCGGTCAGCCTGCTCGAAAATGTCGACGCGGCCGTCGAATTGCTAGTCGCAAAACGCAATGAGCGCATTATCGTCATTGGTGACTTTGACGTCGACGGCGCGACAAGCACTGCGCTTATGCTTCGCTGCCTGCGTGAATTCGGATTTGCAAATGTTGAGTATCTCGTTCCAAATCGATTCGAATATGGTTACGGCCTAACGCCTGAGATTGTCCAGGTTGCCCGGCAACGAGAGCCGAGCCTTATCATCACCGTCGATAACGGCATCTCGAGTATTTTGGGCGTTAAAGAAGCGTTGGCCGCGAACATTCCGGTGTTGGTAACGGATCATCACCTGCCAGGTGATGAATTGCCGGCCGCGGATGTAATCGTCAACCCGAATTTACCCGCCAGCAATTTTCCGAGCCGAAATCTTGCAGGCGTTGGTGTCGCGTTTTATGTACTGGCAGCACTTGGTCGGCGGCTGGAGCAAGACGGTCAGCAAGGCGCGTCACGCATCCCAGCCAAGTATCTCGACCTGGTTGCTCTTGGCACCGTCGCCGATGTCGTGCCGCTCGATCACAACAATCGGATTCTGGTCGAACAAGGTATACGGCGTATTCGTGCTGGCCAGACCGTCGCAGGAATCAGCGCACTGATGATCCAGGCAGGACGCTTGCCGAGGCGGACGGTTTCCAGCGATCTTGGTTTCGCCGTAGGTCCGCGCCTGAATGCGGCCGGGCGGCTCGAAGACATGTCTGTTGGGATTGAGTGCCTGCTAACAGATGATGCTGACGTCGCAACGCATCATGCGGCCGCGTTGGATCAGATCAACAAGGACCGCCGGAGTATTGAATCGACGATGCGCGACCAGGCGTTCACGTTTGTTGATGCGCTTGATGCACGACAGCTTCCGGCCTGCGTTTGTGTCTATGACCCATCCTGGCATCAGGGCATCGTTGGGCTGATCGCGTCCCGCGTCAAAGAGCGCTGCCATCGGCCGGTCATCGCTTTTGCGCGCGAAAGCGATGGCTACTTGAAGGGCTCTGCCCGGTCCGTTTCGGGTGTGCATGTGAGGGATCTACTCGAGAGTGTCTCGACGGTCCGACCTGGGCTCATCGACAAGTTCGGCGGCCACGCGATGGCGGCCGGCCTGACTATTGCCGAAAGTCGCTACGAAGAATTCGTCGAATTGGCGTCGGTGCAACTAGAAAAGCTGTACCCGAATGTCGACGTCAGCGGCGCGATCCTAAGCGATGGACCGCTGCCTGAAGATGCGCTCAGCCTGCGTTTCGCACGTTCTTTGCGCGAAGCCGGTCCGTGGGGGTCGGGATTTCCGGAGCCGCTGTGGAGTGGCGACTTCGATGTGCTCGAGCAACGTACGGTGGGCGAACATCACCTGAAGATGCGCGTACGTGCCGCCAGTGGCGGTAATGTCGTCGACGCGATCGCGTTCAACCAGGCGGGCCCGGCTTACCGCGGGGTCGTCAGGCTCGCTTATCGGCTCGATGTCAATGAATACCGTGGCATCGAATCTCCACAACTCGTCGTCGAACAAATCGCCGCACTGCAGTCGGCCTGACGCCCGCAATAGTGATACTATCGCGCGTTTTCCGCGCACGAGATCCGCCACATCACTCTCATGGAAACGAGTCAGATCAAACAGACTATCGCCGATCTTGCTGAACGCACCGTTGCGTTGAGGGGGTATCTTTGACTATGACGGCAAGGCGGAGCGCCTGACCGAGGTTCAACGCGAACTCGAGCAACCCGACGTGTGGAGCGAACCTGAGCGGGCCCAATCGCTAGGTCAGGAACGTGCGGCGCTGGAAGAGGTTGTCGTCACGCTCGATGAGCTGTCGGCCGGCTTGTCGGATGCGAAGGAATTGCTGGAGCTTGCCGAAGAGGAAGTTGACAGCGAAACCGTTGACGAGGTCGTTAATGATTTGAACGCGTTCGAGACGCGTCTTGCTGGTCTGGAATTTCGTCGAATGTTTTCCGGCGACATGGACGCGAACAACGCGTACCTGGATATTCAGTCGGGTGCCGGGGGGACTGAGGCTCAGGACTGGGCTGAGATGATACTTCGCATGTACCTGCGCTGGTCCGAAGCGCACGATTTCAAAACTGATGTTATTGAGGCATCCGCGGGCGAGGTTGCCGGAATAAAAAGTGCGACGTTGCATATTCAAGGGGAATACGCCTACGGTTGGCTGAGGACGGAAACTGGTGTACATCGCCTGGTTCGCAAATCACCGTTCGATTCCGGAAACCGCCGGCACACGTCATTCGCGTCGGTATTTGTTTCACCCGAAGTTGATGACAACATCGACGTCGACGTGGATCCATCGGATTTGCGCATTGATGTGTACCGAGCCAGCGGTGCCGGTGGTCAACATGTCAATCGAACCGAGTCAGCCGTGCGCATCACTCATCTGCCGACCAATATCGTCGTGCAGTGTCAGAACGATCGCTCGCAGCATAAGAACAAGGCACAGGCGATGAAACAACTGAAGGCCAAGCTGTATGAGTTCGAGATGCAAAAGCGCCGCGCTGAAGCGTCGGTCGTGGAAGAATCCAAGGCCGATGTCGGCTGGGGTAGCCAGATTCGATCCTACGTACTCGACCAAAGCCGCATCAAGGATTTGCGCACGGGCGTCGAAACCGGTAACACTCAGGCCGTGCTTGATGGCGGTCTCGACACCTTCATCGAAGCGAGCCTGAAACAAGGATTGTAAAACGACGTGACCGATAAGAAGCAGACAGACGAAAATAAGCTCATCGCCGAGCGCCGCAGGAAGCTCGAGGCTTTGCGGGAGCAGGGCAATGCGTTTCCGAACAATTTTCGTCGCAACGCATTGGCCGACGAACTACAGAAAATGTATGGCGCGCGCGAGAACGAGTCTTTTGAGGCCGAAGCCGTTGAGGTCGCCGTTGCTGGCCGGATGTTGGTCAAGCGCGATTTTGGCAAGGCGAATTTCATCAAACTGCAGGACCGATCCGGGCAAATTCAGATTCGCGTGGAGCGTGATCGATTGCCGGACGGAGTCTACGCAGCCTTCAAGAAATGGGATGTCGGTGACATTGTCGGAGCCAGCGGTGCATTATTTAAGACCAATACCGGTGAGCTCACGGTGCGAGCCGACGAGATTCGGCTTCTGACCAAGTCGTTGCGGCCGTTGCCGGAAAAATTCCACGGTCTGGCCGATCAGGAAATCCGTTACCGACAGCGCTATGTCGATTTGATCATGAACGACGAGAGCCGCGACGTATTCCGCAAGCGCTCGGCAATTGTGCAATACATACGCGCGTTTCTCGATGCGCAGAACTTTCTCGAAGTCGAAACACCAATGATGCAGACGACGCCGGGCGGCGCGATAGCCCGCCCGTTCATGACGCATCACAACGCGCTCGATATGGAACTCTATTTGAGAATAGCGCCAGAGTTGAATCTAAAGCGGTTGATCGTCGGTGGCTTTGATCGTGTGTACGAAATCAATCGCAGTTTTCGCAACGAGGGCGTCTCTACGCAACACAATCCCGAGTTCACGATGTTGGAGTTATATCGTGCATATGCCGATTATGAAGATCTAATCGATATGGTCGAGGCGTTGCTGCGCGGCATGTCGGACGCGATCACGGGATCGACCAAGTTGACGTATCAGGGCGAGGAATTCGATTTTGCGAAGCCATTCGCGCGTACGACGGTGGAAGACGTAATTCTGCGGTTCAATCCGGACATTGAAAAGGCGAAGTTGCGTGATCGCGACTATCTTGCCGCTAGCTGCGAACAACTCGGCATACCCGTAAACAACGGCTTCGGAGTCGGCAAACTACAAATCGAGATCTTCGAAAAAACCGTCGAAGACAATTTGCGGCAGCCCACCTTTGTCACGCAGTACCCGACCGAAGTCTCGCCGCTATCACGCAAGAACGACGCGGATCCGTTCCTAACGGATCGATTCGAGTTTTTTGTTGCCGGGCGCGAGCTCGCGAATGGCTTTTCCGAGCTTAACGATGCCGAAGAGCAGGCGGAACGTTTTCGCGCTCAGGCTGAGTACCGCGCGGCTGGCGATGACGAGGCGATGGCGTTTGATCACGATTACATCCGAGCGCTCGAATACGGCATGCCGCCGACGGCCGGTATCGGCGTCGGCATCGATCGGCTGGTCATGTTGTTCACAGACTCACCGTCGATACGCGATGTGCTGTTGTTCCCGCACATGCGGCCGGAAGTTTTCGACTAATCTGTACGAACGTCGCTCGTCGTGTTGCGATCTGACGGGCCGCTAGTGACATTCTCTTCATCCTCATGGCTCGCTATGCTGCGCTTTACTTCGGATGAAGAGCATGTCACCAGCCGCCCACGTAATAATCAATCTTTGGCGATCAAGATCGCGGCATTGCTCATCGTCATGGCACGCTGCACCATGACCCAGCGGCCTTGATGTCGGCGCACTGCCGTTACAGGTAAGGCAAGTCTTGCGAGGTCAACACGATGTCGCCAACTGTAAGTTTATTGTCTGCCTTGTCGAGGGGTACGACGGCCAATAGGTCGTTGCCTATTGCGTTGACGACGTCGCCGACCTTCTGCTCGCCGTCGTAGACTTTGTCGCCGGGAAATACCGGTTCGGTACTTTCGAATCGCAATAATCGTCGCTTGCTTGCACCTCGATAGTGTGTGCGTGCAACGATTTCCTGGCCTGGGTAGCAGCCCTTGTCCAGATTCACGATGTCCAGCAGATCCAAATTCAGCATGTGCGGCGTGAATTGCTCTGACTGCGCCTGCCAAATCTCGGGAATTCCGGCCAAAAGGTTTTGCCGACACCAATCTTCGCTTAAGCCGGCAACACCGAACGCTTGCATGTCAGCCGGCTGGATGTCGAACTCGACTTTCGCCCGGAAACGAAACGTCTGTAGCCGCTTGACCACCACTTCGGCGAGCTCGGTCGGTAGCGTCAATTCGAAGCCGTCTTCAATTCTCTGCAATCGAATTAGGCAGATTACGCGGCCTTTTGGATTGCACCACGCCGAAACGATAGGTTCGCGCCGATTCTCGTGAGTATTTGCGACGTGAGGAAGGAGCCGCAGGTCGCTTGTCAGTTGTCCCTGCAGATACTCGAACGCGTCATCCCCGCGGACGACAATGCATGAATATGAAGTGTTTGGCATTTAATCGCTTTGTATCAAAGAGTGAGCATGTCCACTCATGCAGTAAAAGTCCGCCTCTGGCATACTTTCCGTATGAGCGAACTCGATTCCGAAAATAAGGGCAACGACGCCAAATCCGAGCGCGATAAGGCTACCGTTAATACAAGCGGTGATCATAACCCGTCGAGGTCGACCGATGAGGTGCAACCGAAGGAAATTGGTGGCCGTGACGGGCCCGACCCCACCCGATACGGTGACTGGGAAAAGGCTGGGCGGTGTATCGATTTCTGAGGAAACCCGCGTCTTGTGCGGCGTAGCGGGATGAATGATACTTTGGCGCTGCACTGACAAAATACCTTGACCAAAAACTCCAGCCACAAAGCATAAGAAGCAAGACATGAGCAATTCCGGCAGGCCATTGTCGCCACATCTATCGGTCTATCGCTGGCCGATAACGATGACGCTGTCAATTCTGCACCGGATCACCGGTGTCGGTTTGTCCGTTGGACTTATCGTGTTTGCGGCTTGGTTGATTCAGGCAGCTGCCGGGCCGGAGCAATACCAGTATTTCCGAGTAGCGATGTCGCATCCGATCGGCATCGCGTTGTTGATTGCTTGGACATTTGCGTTTTTCCTGCATCTCGGCAACGGCATCCGTCACTTGGTTTGGGATGTAGGCTACGGTTTCGAAAAATCGCAGGCGAATGCGTCCGCCTACATCGTACTGGTCATGGCCATAGTCCTGACGGCGCTGTTCTGGGTCCTGAAACTATGAGCCTCCGGACTCCGCTCAGTCGCGTGTTAGGCCACGGCAGTGCCAAGGAAGGTACCGCACATTTCGTCAGTCAACGAATCTCGGCGATCGCTCTCGTGCTACTTGGTGGATGGTTCCTCGTGTCAATGTATCTGCTGGAAAGCACGGCGTACCTCGAAGTCGTTCGTTATATCGGCCGGCCATTGAACAGCGTGCTGTTATCACTGTTGTCCGTCATTGTCGCTTATCATTCCTATCTTGGCGTACAGGTTGTCATAGAAGACTACGTGCATGCGCCAGGTCTCAAATTGCTCGCTCTGATCGGCTCACGTTTCGCACACACGCTCATCGCGGTCGCATCTGTCTACGCTGTGATACGCATCGGCCTGATCATATGAGTGCCACAACAGACGAATACGAATTTATTGACCACAGCTACGACGTGGTGGTCGTCGGAGCCGGTGGCGCCGGCTTGCGCGCAACCTTCGGATTGGCCCAGGTTGGTTTCAAAACAGCCTGTGTGACCAAGGTATTTCCAACGCGAAGTCATACGGTGGCGGCACAAGGCGGCATCAGCGCTGCGCTCGGAAATATGGGGGAGGACGACTGGCGTTGGCATATGTACGACACTATCAAGGGCTCGGATTGGCTCGGTGACCAGGATTCGATCGAGTACATGTGCAAGGAAGCGGCAGATGCAGTCATAGAACTTGAACACTATGGCGTGCCGTTCAGTCGCACCGAGGACGGCCGCATTTATCAGCGCCCGTTCGGCGGCATGACGACGCGTTACGGCGAGGGCACCGCACAACGCACCTGCGCCGCTGCTGATCGCACCGGTCATGCGATGCTGCACACGCTGTACCAGCAGTCACTCGCGCACGACGCAGAGTTCTTCATCGAGTACTTTGCCGTCGATTTGATCATGGAGGACGGGGCCTGCCGCGGTGTCGTCGCCATTGATATGGCGACCGGTCGATTGCATCGCTTCCGCGCGCATCACGTGATATTGGCCACCGGCGGCTATGGCCGCGCCTATTTCTCGTGCACATCGGCGCACACATGCACCGGTGACGGCAATGCGATGGCGCTGCGGGCAGGCTTGCCAATGCAGGATATGGAGTTTGTGCAGTTTCACCCGACAGGTATCTACGGCGCTGGCTGCCTGATTACGGAGGGCTCGCGCGGCGAGGGTGGCTATCTGACGAATTCAGATGGCGAGCGATTCATGGAACGCTATGCGCCAAACGCCAAGGACCTCGCGTCGCGTGATGTCGTCAGCCGTTCGATGACCGTTGAGATTCGTGAAGGTCGCGGTGTCGGTGAAGAGAAAGACCACATATATTTGCATCTCGAGCACCTCGGTCCCGACGTCATCGACGAGCGCTTGCCTGGCATCGCCGAAACTGCGCGAATTTTTTCGGGCGTTGATGTCAACAAAGAACCAATTCCGGTACTGCCCACCGTGCACTACAACATGGGCGGGGTACCCGCCAACTATAAGGGGGAGGTCGTTACGCGGAAGGACGATAATGCCGAGTCGGTCGTTAGCGGACTAATGGCCGTCGGCGAAGCTGCCTGCGTATCGGTGCACGGCGCTAATCGTCTCGGCTCAAATTCTTTGCTCGATCTTGTCGTTTTTGGTCGAGCAGCAGCGTTTCATATTGCCGCAACAGCGAAACCAGGGGCACGGCACAAACCGCTGCCTGCAAATGCGGGCCAGAACAGCATCGACAGGGTCGACAAATTGCGAAATGCAAGTGGTGAGCGGCCAACGGCCGAAATTCGTCTAGAGATGCAGCGGGTCATGCAAAATCATGCGGCAGTATTCCGTACTGGCGATGTTCTCGGGCAGGGCGTCGACCTGCTGCGCGATACCTTGGCGTCCTTTGCCGACGTCAGCGTGGCCGACCGTTCACTAATCTGGAACACCGATCTCATCGAGACGATGGAACTCGAGAATTTGCTGCTGAATGCGACCGCAACGATTGAGTCCGCCGCTAACCGCCTCGAAAGTCGTGGCGCACATGCGCGCGAGGACTATCCGGATCGCGATGACGAACAATGGATGAAACACACATTGTCCTGGGTCGACGCGGATGGCAAAGTTTCTTTCGACTACCGACCGGTTCATCAAGAGACGTTAACCGACGAAGTTGAACGAGTGCCGCCAAAAGCGCGCGTGTACTAGGAGCAATAGCTTGGCTGAATTTAGACTCCCACCGAATTCGAGAATCAAGAAAGGCCGGAATTTTCCGGTAACCGGCGGCGCCAGCAATGTCCGTCGATTCGCGGTCTATCGCTATGACCCGTCCGCCGGCGACAATCCGCGCGTCGATACCTACGAAGTCGATATGGATAATTGTGCGCCGATGGTTCTCGATGCACTAATAAAGATAAAGAACGAAATTGATCCGACATTAACGTTTCGGCGCTCGTGCCGCGAAGGCATTTGCGGATCATGTTCGATGAATATCGATGGTAGCAACACGCTTGCCTGTACGAAGTCGATCGACGAAATAAAAGGCGACGTTAAGATATACCCGTTGCCGCACATGCCGATCGTCAAAGACTTGGTGCCGGACCTGACAAACTTTTATGCGCAATACGCGTCGATCAAGCCGTGGCTGCAATCGCATACCCCACCGCCGCCGGATCGAGAACGACTGCAAAGCAAACAAGACCAGGAAATGATTGACGAGCCAGCCGCGTGCATACTGTGCGCCTGCTGCTCAACGGCCTGTCCGAGCTACTGGTGGAACAGCGATCGTTATCTCGGGCCTGCGGCGCTGCTGGCGGCTTATCGCTGGCTGGTCGACAGCCGCGACGAAGTCACCGGTGAGCGTCTCGACGATCTCGAGGATCCGTTTCGCCTGTATCGCTGTCACACGATTATGAACTGCACGCAGACCTGCCCCAAGGGCTTGAATCCTGCCAAGGCAATCGCAGAAACAAAGAAGATGCTTGCCGAAAGGCGGTATTGATCCAGGTTTGGTGTGTACCGCGGCATACCGGGACCTACTTTGCGTCATGGCTCGCTTCGCTGCGCTTTACTTCCGCAAAATAGGCCCCAGTATGCCGCGGTACTGATTCAGTCATGATCAAATCCCGCATCAAGTGGCAATGCAGACGTGGCATGCGCGAGCTCGATGATCTGTTGATGGGGTATGTCGAGCAGCGTTATGACGATGCCGGTGATGACGAAAAGGCCGCTTTTGAGGCACTTTTGGCGCTTCCTGATCCGGACCTGGTCGCGTATTTGTTACAGAAACAGCAGCCAGATTTAGCGCCGATTGCCGATGTCATCCGCCACGTACTCCGCCTCAATTCAGCCTAATCTTCGATTGCGTTATTTGGTGCTCGGCAGCGGCATGCTGCTCGCCGCGATCGGTGCACTGGTGATCCTGTTATTGCCGCTTGTCGCTCATTGGCGTGCCGTGCTGCTGGCCGCATGGCTGGTGATGGTCGTCACCGAGCTTCTGCTAAGCTGGCGCGCTTACCGGGAAAGCCTAAGCTATCGGCTGTATTGTGATGGCTCAATCGACGTCATGCGGCCCACCCGCGGACCACGAGCGGCTGCGTTTGCCGCCGGCAGCGTCATTGGCACGCGGCTTGCGTGGCTGCGCGTTCGGGCCGCAGACGGCGCCTGCTGGGGGGAGCTGATCGCCGGTAACCCCAGGAAAAACAAGGAGTGGCGCCGCTTTCAGGTGATTTGCCGGCTAGTAGGAGCGTGCTAACATTCCGGGCGCGTATCGTGCCAAGCTCCCGCGACCGAGAGCAGCTTGGCGGCGGTATCGACGCTGTCACAAAAAACAATGAAAACCGTAAAAATCACAGAACTTTCAGCGGCATGCCCGGTCTATCTGGGCATCGAGCGGCTGTGTCGCAGGACTCGTCGGGCGCATCCGGATGTCGAATGAATCGACGGATACAAAACTTGTCAAACGAGTCCAGAAAGGTGACAAAGGCGCGTTTGATGTGCTGGTGCTCAAGTATCAGCACAAAATCGTTAATTTGGTGATGCGGTATGTGCGCGACCCCGAGCAAGCATTGGACATTACGCAGGAAGCTTTCATCAAGGCCTACCGTGCATTGCCCAGATTTCGCGGCGACAGCGCGTTTTATACCTGGCTGTATCGGATCGCTGTGAATACCGCGAAGAATTATCTCGCGGCACAGCGCCGACGGCCGATGGACATAGAGCTCGATTTGCAGGATCCGGAGCAATATGACCTGCACGCGAGACTCAAGGACACCGACACGCCCGAGAGCGTGACGATGGGCCGCGAGTTGCAGGAAACGGTGGAGCGAGCAATTCAGGCCTTGCCGGAAGACCTGCGCACGGCGATCATTCTGCGCGAGCTGGATGGCATGAGTTATGAAGAAATTGCACAAACAATGGAGTGCCCGGTGGGCACAGTGCGGTCGAGAATTTTCAGGGCACGCGATGCGATTGCCAAGAAAGTCGGTTCAGTGATTCGGTAGATGACCAAACTACCGATATTAGATCGGGCACAGCCCGTGTGTGGTGGGATATGAACGAAGCAATCAAGATGCAACTATCAGCTTTCGTCGACGGCGAGCTGCCGGAAAACGAAAAGGAGCTATTGCTGCGCAGGCTAAGTCAGGATGCCGGGCTCCGGCAACAGGTCGCGGAGTATCTGATGGTCGGACGCGCGATGCGCGGAGAAAAGCAGATTGGTGGTGTGAACGAGTTACGCGATCGCGTCGCAAATGAGCTCGGCGAAAAGCCGATGCAGGACGGACACGTCGACATAGCGGCAAGTAAGAATCGACTGCTGCGCCCGCTGTCCGGGATCGCAATCGCGGCGACGGTGGCGCTTGTCGGGATCCTTGGTTTACAGCAAGTAACAGACGTCGACACCCCTGAAGTAACGCCGCCTGACGCCATTGTGGATACGGTTGACTTTCCAACCCAACCCGAAGCAGATGACATTCTGCGGCAGTATCGTCGCATACACGACGCACACGCATCCGACAGCATCAACGCGCGACTGGCAGCATTCGAGCTGCGCCAAGAGAGTACTGACCAAGATGAAGAGCCGCCGCTTGCACCCACCGATGAAACTGACCAACCAGAAGTGGCGGATAGCGACACAGAATGATTAAGGCAGGACCGCATTCGACCGTAACATTGCTGCTGGCGTTGGTTGGCAACTGTCTATTCTTGGCGCCGGTCATGGCCGCCGATCGGGGCCCGCATGATTGGCTGGATCGAATGTCGAGTGCGGTACAGACAACGGATTATCAAGGCACGGTGATAAGGATATCGGATGGTCGCGCCGAGGCCCTGAAGATCGTTCATTCGGTCTCGGACGGCGTTATTCGGGAAAAGGTAATCGCCCAAGAGGGCAACGGACTCGAAATCATTCGAAACGGAAATGAAGTGCACTGCATTTTACCAGCGCGAAAGTCGGTACTGGTCGAAGAATGGAATGACCAGAGCACGCTGTTCTCGACGCTACCATCGAGCAATATGCGCTTCGGCAACGAGTACGATGTAAAAATAGTCGCCAAAGAACGGGTCGCTGGCCGCGAAACCGTCGAGCTCGCGATCAAACCGCACGACGTATATCGCTATGAGCATCGCGTCTGGCTGGACGTTGATACGGGCTTTCCATTGCAAACACAGTTAATCGACGACGACGGCTCGGCGCTCGAACAGGTCAAATTTGCCGACATCAGCCTCGGACGAAAAATAAAAGCGAGTGCATTAAAGCCGAGTTACAGCACCGAAAACTTCAAATGGTATAATCAGCCGCGACGCCGAGTTACGCCGGTGGTTGACAGTGTATGGCAGAGCACTGATCTGCCGATCGGTTTTGTGCTGATCTCGGCGCAGCAGGAAGTCATGCCCGGAACCGATGAAGCCGTTACGCATATCTTATATAGCGACGGGCTCGCCAATGTTTCGGTTTTCATTGCCGCGCATGCAAATAAGAAAGTTTCGGAACGCAGTCGCGTTGGAGCTTCCAATTCCTACAGTACCGTCATCGACAGCTATCGTATTACGGCGGTGGGCGAAGTGCCCGCTATTACCGTTGAACAGGTAGCATCGTCGATGCGCCTCCGCTGACAAATTCGCCTGGAGTTGGCACCAAGCCCGGGGGGTGCAGACTGCTGCGTCAAGGGCTACGACAATGGCCGCGACCACGGCAGCAATTCAACCGTATAATTCAGCAATGATTAATCCGCAGGGCAGAATCCTTTCAATCACCGGCAGTGGTCCCGATCGACGTGCACTGGTCGATGTCGATTCGACGCCGGTGTGCCCGCGTTGCGCCGAAGGCAAAGGCTGTGGTGCTGGGCTGTTTGGTGCCGGTGCGCGCAAGCGCCAGGTGGAGGCGACCGTACCATTGAACGCGAATATCGCTATTGGCGATAAAGTCGCCGTGACTCTTGCGCCGCGAAATATACTCGCAGCAGCAAGCATTGTGTATGGCTGGCCGTTGATTGGCGCGGCAGTCGGAGCGGCAATTGCCTACTGGGCGTCCTACGATGATGTCGTGGCTGCCGTAAGTGCGCTTATCGGTCTCACCGCTGGCGCCATGCTGGTGCGCCGACGTCTCAGTGCTTCCCAATGTCTGCGTCAGTTTACGCCGCAAATTCTTGTCTGAATGCCGGTGTTGGATGTTTACAGCCGAAAAGGCTGCCATCTTTGCGAAGTGCTGGTCGAACAGTTGCTTGACTTGGTTCGTGGTCACGCCGACGTCGTCGTTCACGATGTCGACTCGTGCGAGGACTGGTGTGCCGAGTACGGTCTGCGGGTACCGGTGGTCGAATATCGGGGAACTCAGCTGTGCGAATTCACGCTGGATCGCGGAATCGTTATGGCGGCACTCGCGGCAAAGGGATAAATCGGTATACTGCGCCGGTCCCCGGGTCCTCCGACACCATGAAACACATCCGCAATTTCTCAATCATCGCCCATATTGACCATGGAAAATCGACCTTGGCTGACCGATTTATCCAGATTTGCGGTGGCCTTTGCGATCGAGAAATGGAAGAGCAGGTGCTTGATTCCATGGATCTGGAGCGCGAGCGCGGTATTACAATCAAGGCGCAGAGCGTTTGCTTGAATTACGCGGCGAACGACGGCAACACCTATCAGCTAAATTTCATCGACACCCCTGGCCACGTCGACTTTTCCTACGAGGTCTCACGCTCGCTGGCTGCCTGTGAAGGTGCGCTGCTGGTTGTCGACGCGGCACAAGGCGTCGAGGCACAAAGCGTGGCCAACTGTACGACAGCAATTGATCAGGGTCTCGAGGTATTGCCTGTCTTGAACAAAATCGATTTACCTGCCGCGGATCCCGATCAGGCGATCGCTGAGATTGAGGATGTCATCGGCATCGACGCGCAGAACGCCGTTCGCGTCAGCGCCAAGACTGGCGCTGGCGTACCAGAGCTGCTGGAGGCAATTGTCAGCCGGATATCGGCGCCGAAGGGCGATCCAGAGGCGCCGTTGCAGGCACTGATCATTGACTCTTGGTTTGACAACTATGTCGGCGTCGTATCGCTGGTTCGAGTCATGAATGGCGAGCTTGCCAAAGGCGCCAAATTTACTGTTATGTCGACCGGAGACACCTACAATGCCGATCGTGTCGGTAGCTTTACGCCCAAAATGGCGGACCGCAATGCGCTCGCGACCGGCGAAGTTGGTTTTGTCATAGCTGGCATCAAGGATATCTACGGTGCTCCTGTTGGCGACACGCTGACGCTGACGCGCAATCCATGCACACAGCCGCTGCCTGGTTTCAAACAAGTGCAGCCGCGCGTATTCGCGGGCTTGTTTCCGATCAAGTCAGAGGACTACGAAAACTTTCGCGAAGCGCTACAGAAGTTGCGGCTAAATGATGCGGCACTGCATTTCGAGCCAGAAACTTCGGCGGCTCTTGGATTTGGCTTTCGTTGTGGGTTTCTCGGCCTGCTGCACATGGAAATTGTTCAAGAACGTCTTGAGCGTGAATACAATCTTGAACTGATTACGACGGCACCAACGGTTGTGTTCGAAGTTGTGGACAATAAAAACGAAGTGTCGCTAATCGACAATCCATCAAAACTTCCGCCAGTCAATGAAATCGTTGAACTCAGAGAACCGATCATTACGGCGAACATTCTGGTTCCTCAGAATCACGTTGGCAATGTCATGAAACTCTGCATTGAAAAACGCGGCGTGCAAAAGCATATTCGCTACCTCGGTAAGCAGGTTTCGCTTGAGTACGAGATGCCGCTCGCCGAGGTGGTGCTCGATTTCTTTGATCGCTTGAAATCGGTCAGCCGCGGCTTTGCATCGTTTGATTATCACTTCGAGCGCTTTGAGCCAGCGCAGCTCGTGCGCCTCGATGTACTGATAAACAAAGAACGTGTCGATGCGCTGTCAATTATCGTGCATAAGTCGAATGCGCAGCACCGTGGTCGGGAACTCGTGGACAGAATGCGTAAATTGATTCCGCGGCAGATGTTCGATGTTGCGATACAGGCTGCCATCGGTGGACAGATTATTGCGCGCAGCACGGTGAAGGCGCTTCGTAAGAACGTCACCGCAAAGTGCTATGGTGGTGACGTTTCGCGAAAGCGAAAACTTTTGGAAAAACAAAAGGCCGGCAAGCGTCGTATGAAGCAAGTCGGATCTGTAGAAATTCCGCAGGAGGCGTTTCTCGCCGTGCTGCGTGTCGAAAAGTGAGGGTTTCTTGAGTTTTAATCTTGCATTGATATTAACCGTACTTACCGGTTTTACAGGCCTGGTTGTTGCGATCAATAAGTTTTACTGGCAGCGCGCCGACCGCTGGAAGTCATCGTCGCATGCGCGCCAAACGCTGGTGGAATACTGCCAGTCATTCTTCCCAGTATTGCTGTTTGTCTTGATTATTCGCTCATTCGTGTTTGAACCATTTCGAATTCCGTCGGGATCGATGGAGCCGACGTTACTGCAGGGGGATTTTATTTTCGTCAAGAAATTCTCCTACGGACTGCGGCTACCGGTATCCGAGACCAAAGTTCTCGAAACCGGCGCGCCGAGGCGCGGCGATGTCATCGTATTTCGCTTACCGAGGAATCCAAATATTAACTACATCAAGCGCGTGGTCGGGTTGCCTGGCGACGTTATTCGCTACGACCGGCACCGCTTGACGATTAATGGCGAGACGATGCAGGTCGAGCCGCCAATAACCGTGGCAAGTGGTAATGGCTCGATGCATTACGAGCAGCTCTTCGATCGCCGTCATCAAATCAAAGTGCTGTTTCCGGAGTCACGTGAGAACGGTGTTTACACGGTCCCGGACGGCCACTTTTTCATGATGGGTGACAATCGAGACAACAGCACGGATAGTCGATTTCCGCAAGTAGACGTCATTGCCGAGGAATTCCTCGTGGGTGAGGCCGTCCTCGTCTGGATGCATATGGATGGTCTTGCCTGGCCGGACTGGGGCCGAATTGGAACCGGCATCGAATAGCCCATGATTGAATGGTTTGAGTCTAAATTATGTGGTTTCAGTCACTATTTGGCCGCTAAAATTGGATTAGGCTGTGGTGTGCGGGATGTTCAGACCCGCGATTGACCGGAGTGAACGGCTATGAATGGCAAGGCAAATCGTTTCCCGAAATCCCGGCAGGCGGGCATGACCACGTTGGGATTGATCATCCTGGCGGTGTTTATCGGATTGTTTGCTTTTGCCGCGCTTCGACTGACTCCCGTGTATCTCAATTATATGAAGATTGTCGGTGTAATAGACGGTGTGCGCGACGAGTTTGACGGTCAGGCGACGTCACGAGCGGCGATTCGAAGCTCGATTTCGCGCCGTTTCGATGTCGATAGTGTTGGCGTGATTGACGCCAAAAATGTTTCGGTGACGAAAGTAGATGGTGGTTTCGAAGTCCGTGCTGACTACGAACACACGGCGCCGTTTATTGCAAACGTCTCATTCATGGTTCATTTCGACAAAAAAGTCCTCGTACGCCGCTAAGATCTGGGATCCATTGACTCTTTGTGAATCCCGGCAACTCCGTTCACATCGTGTGGACGCGCAATAAATGAGCGATAAGTTTGGACAAGGCGTCAAGCTGGCTAAAAAATACGCTGGGCTACGAATTCAGTGACACGGGCCTGTTCCAGCAGGCGCTAACCCATCGAAGTTCGCCGGGGCAGAGCAACGAGAGGCTCGAGTTCCTCGGCGACGCTATTTTGGGTGCCGTTATTTCGGAAGCCGTTTTTCGCGCGCAAGCAAATTCGCCTGAAGGTGATCTAAGTCGATTGCGATCATCACTCGTGAAAGACACATCATTAGCGGATCTCGCCGCCGGGCTCGGATTGGGTGACCACCTGATACTGGGCAGCGGAGAAAAAAAGAGCGGCGGCCATCGACGAGAGTCGATTCTTGCTGACAGCTTGGAGGCGCTATTCGGTGCGGTATATCTCGACGCAGGATTCGACGCATCCCGAGACGTCATTGAGAGGGCATTCGGCGATCGTCTGTACGATTTGCCGGATCCTGGCGATCTGCGCGATCCAAAGACACGCCTGCAGGAATGGCTGCAGGCACGACAGATGGGTTTACCGGACTACGAGCTGGTCGACGTCAGTGGCAAGGCGCATCGACAAGAATTCGAAATTCGATGCTCGGTCAACGGTGTGGACGCCACGGCATCTGGCATGGGGACCTCCCGGCGGCATGCGGAGCAACAGGCAGCTGAACGCATGTTAAAGCGTCTCAAGAGTCTTGCGAAATGAGCGCGGCGGACTTTCGTTGTGGCTTCGTTGCCGTGGTTGGTCGGACTAATGTCGGCAAATCGACGCTGATCAATGCGTTGGTCGGCAGTAAGGTCAGCATTGTGACCGCCAAACCTCAGACAACACGGCATCGAATACTCGCGGTGTTGACGACGGATCAAGCCCAGATCGTATTCGTCGATACACCCGGCATCCACCGCAATTCGGGCAAAGCGATGAATCGCATAATGAACCGAACCGCGGCAAATGCGCTCGCCGATGCTGATCTTGTGCTATTCGTCATTGAAGCGAAGCGCTGGACCGAAGAAGATGCTGACGTGCTTGAAAAAATCAAAAGCAGTGGTATTCCGGCAGTGGCGTTGTTAAACAAGGTCGATGCCGTTCATCCGAAAGACGCCATTCTCGGCGCGCTATCATCGCTTGCCGAAAAACATCAGTTCGAGGAAATGATTCCGATCTCTGCAAAAAAAGGCGATAACCTCGAAGCATTGCTTGGCGTTATCCCTGCGTATTTGCCAGAGTCGCTACCGCTATTTCCGGAACATATGCGTACGGATCGCAGCAAGGAATTTCAAGCCGCCGAGATCATCCGAGAAAAACTGACGCATATGCTGCATCAGGAGCTGCCATATGGACTGACGGTACAGGTTGAGCGCTATCTGGCCAATGATCGCACATTCGAAATCGATGCGATCATCTGGGTTGAACGCGATAGCCAAAAGGGCATTGTTGTTGGCAAAGCGGGTAGCCGCCTGAAGGCGATTGGCAAAGCCGCCCGCCTTGAACTCAAGGAGCAACTTCGCGGACCGGTACATCTGGAGTTGTGGGTCAAAGTGAAACAAAACTGGGCAGATAATGAAAAGGACCTGCAAGCCCTCGGCATCGATCCAATCGTATGAGTTCGACACGACGCGTCCAGCAGCATCCGGCGTATTTGCTGCACTATCGTCCATTTCGCGATTCGAGCTTGTTGCTCGATGTGTTCAGTCGCGATTATGGCAGGCTTGCACTCGTTGCTCGCGGTGCCCGTTCAAATAAGTCGCGCCTGAAAGGGCTATTGAGGCCGTTTATGCCGCTGCGCATGTCGTGGTTGATGCGATCCGACCTGGGCACGTTGATCGGCGCCGAAGTTGACGGCCAGCCGCTGACGCTGACCGGCGATGCACTGCTATCAGGGTATTACCTAAATGAATTGATCCTGCATTTTCTGCATCGCCACGATGCCCAGCCTGAGGCATTCGCGGCATACCAGCAAACCGTTGGTTTGCTGGCCGCTGCCGAAGAACCCGCGCCGGTATTGCGTAACTTCGAGATTGAGTTGCTGCGCTTGCTCGGCTACGCGCTCAACCTCGATCGCGACGCCGCGACACACGACGCATTGGAGCCATCGGCCAGCTACGAATATCGAGTGGAACAGGGTCCGGTCAAAGTGGGCCGTATCTCCGGGCCGATGATATTTTCAGGTGAAGAGCTCCTGGATATCCGCGAACATCGCTTCGAGAGTACCGACGTCCTTCGGGCGGCGAATCGCTTATTGCGCGGTGTGATCGCGCACCATCTCGATGGTAAAGAACTCAAGAGTCGCAAAGTTCTGGTCGATCTGCATCGTCGTCGCGCTAAAATAGCTGACCCCAATTAAGAGACAGACATAGTGAGCAAGCAGGCGATTCTCCTCGGCGTGAATATCGATCACATCGCTACTGTGCGACAGGCTCGAGGAACGCCGTACCCGCGTCCGGTGGATGCCATCATCATCGCCGAGCAGGCCGGTGCCGACAGCATTACCGTGCATTTGCGCGAGGATCGCCGGCACATACAGGATCACGACCTCAACGATATAAAGACGGTGTTGCGGACTCATATGAATCTCGAATGCGCTATCACCGGAGAGATGCTCGAAATCGCCGTGAAAACAGGGCCTCAGGACTGCTGCCTAGTGCCCGAAAAACGTGAAGAACTAACGACCGAGGGCGGGCTTGATGTCGCCAGCCAGCAGGAGCGCGTTCAAGAAGCCTGCGAGCAACTCGCAGACGCTGGAATCCGGGCGTCGCTGTTCATCGATCCTGATACGGCGCAGCTTGACGCCGCGGTCGCCGTCGGTGCTCCGGTGGTCGAGTTGCACACCGGCACCTACGCCAACGCAGAAGGCGCAGCGCAGCGCCAGGAACTAATGCGTATCGCCGAGGCGGCCCAGTATGGCCACGGTCTTGGTCTCATCATCAACGCCGGCCACGGACTGCATTACAAGAACGTTATCGACATCGTAGCTATTGAGCAGATCGCTGAACTCAATATCGGCCATGCGATTATTTCGCGCGCGATTTTCGATGGTTTGTCGGTTGCCGTCGGCGACATGAAGCGGTTGATGTCCGAGGCGCGCGGCGCATGATATTCGGTGTTGGGACGGATGTCGTGCAACTGTCCCGGATCCAGGCCACTTATGATCGTTTTGGCGAACATTTCGTGCGTCGCTTGCTGATGGGGCCGGAGTTGAAGCTGTTCGAGCGCAGCAAGGACCCGGTGCGGTTCCTGGCGATGCGTTTTGCCGGCAAGGAGGCGACGGTTAAAGCGATGGGAACCGGATTCTCGCACGGTGTGTGGCTACGCGATGTCGGTATTGACAACAACAACTGGGGCCGACCCCTGGTCATCTGGTCCGAGCGCGGCCGACGAGTTTGTGATCGCCTGGGTATCAGTAACGGTCATGTCAGCCTGACAGATGATGCCGGTCTCGTTATTGCTTTTTCGGTTGTCGAAGCGGCCGCTTAGTAGAGGTTTGTAATTTGATGCATTGCTTTGCATTTGATATCGAGACGATCCCAGACGTCGATTTCGGCCGCCGCATGATGGGGCTCGATGGTATCGACGACAAAGATGTCGCTACGGCGATGATGTTTAAGCGTCAGCAGGCAACCGGTAGGGAATTTCTGCCTCTCCACCAGCATCGTGTCGTTGCGATATCGGTCGCGCTGCGTACCGGCGACAGTTTTCGCGTCTGGACGCTGGGAGACGAAGAATCCGATGAAGCAGAGATGGTGCGACGTTTCTTCGACGGTATAGGTCGATACACACCGGATCTGGTGTCTTGGAACGGTGGCGGCTTCGACTTGCCGGTATTAAATTATCGAGCGTTGAAGCACGGTATCCAGGCGCCGCGTTACTGGGAAATCGGCGAAAACGACCGTGACTTCAAGTGGAATAATTATCAAAGCCGCTATCATTGGCGACATGTCGACTTGATGGACGTACTCGCAAATTTTAATCCTCGCGCCAACGCAAAGCTCGACGAAATCGCGGGCATGCTGGGCTTTCCGGGTAAACTCGGCATGAGTGGCGACAAGGTATGGGACAAATTCCAGGAAGGCGGTATCGGCGAGATTCGCGATTACTGCGAGACGGACGTGCTCAATACTTGGCTCGTATATCTGCGCTTCGAGCATATGCGCGGCAATCTTGACGATGCCAGTCTTGAACGGGAATACGCACTAGTGCGATCGACGCTGCAGGGCATGGATCGGCCGCACCTCAATGAATTCCTTGCCGCCTGGCCGGCTGGCTAAGGCATGCCCCAAAAACGCCGCGACCCTGAAACCGGGTGTATCGATTCGGTAGCGCACGATGGTCGCGGCATTATCTCGGACGTTGGCAAAAAAGTGTTTGTCGCAGGCGCGCTGGCCGGCGAGCAAGTCCGTTATATGCGCCGCAAACGCCGCCGAAATTATGACGAAGCTGAGTTGCTCGAGGTGCTTGAGTCATCGCCCAATCGAGTTGCGGCGAAATGCGCTGTTTTCGGCCGCTGCGGCGGCTGCGCGATGCAGCACATTCGTATTGCCGAACAACGCGACATCAAGTCCCAAACCCTCAAGGACAACCTTGAGCGAATAGGCAAAGTATTGCCGCGTAACTGGCTACCACCACTGATTGGCGATGAGTGGAATTATCGGCGTCGCGCGCGGCTGGCCGTCAAAGACGTGCCACGCAAGGGCAGGGTCCTGGTCGGTTTTCGCGAGCGTCATGCACCATTTATTACGGATATGCAGCGATGTGAGATCCTCGCGGCGCCGGTCGACGATTTGATCATGCCGCTTAGCGAGCTAATCGGGGATTTGTCGATACGCGCACGATTGCCACAAATCGAGGTTGCTGTCGCTGACAATGCGGCCGCACTCGTCTTTCGCGTACTTGATCCGCCATCCAATCGTGACCTGGACAAGCTGCGTTTGTTTGGCAAAGCGCATGATCTGCGGATTTGGCTGCAGCCGGGCGGGCTCGATTCGCTCGAATTGGCCTGGCCGGATAAGGAGACCGAGCCGTTAACGTATTCGCTGCCCGAATTCGATGTGCAGATCGAGTTTGCGCCGACAGATTTTGTACAGGTCAACGGCGAAGTAAACCGACGCATGGTGCACGCGGCGCTCGCATACCTGCAGCCAGGGCCCGACGATCGTGTTCTCGATTTTTACTGTGGAATTGGCAATTTTTCCTTGCCGCTGGCGCGACAGACTGCAGCGGTGCTTGGAATTGAGGGGGATCCGATATTGGTCGAGCGGGCTCGGGCGAACGCGGGTCGCAATGGGCTGTCCAACGCCGAGTTTCGCTGTGCGGATCTATCGGCAATCGATGGCGCCGAGGCTTGGCTGACGTCGGGCTGGGACCGAGTGCTGCTGGACCCGGCGCGCACCGGTGCCGCCGAAGTCTTACAGCATATGCGGACGCTGGATCCAGCGCGTATTGTGTATGTATCGTGTCATCCCGGGACGCTGGCCCGCGACGCCGGCACTCTGGTCAATGAGCTCGGTTACACGCTGGATGCGGCCGGTATTATCGACATGTTCCCGCATACGGCACATGTGGAATCCGTCGCAGTTTTTGCCAAGTAAAACCGATATAAAAAACATGTAGTTATTGAGATTTCCTAAACGACTTCTTATCCTCAGACAATGTCCCTAGGTCCCGTGATGCTCGATATCGACGGTCTCAGCCTGACGCCGGCTGACCGCGATCTGCTGCGCGAGCCAGCCGTGGGCGGCGTCATCCTGTTCAGCCGCAACTTCGGCGTTGCGGAACAACTGATCGATCTGGTGGCCGAAATCCGTGCGCTGCGGAGTCCACCGCTTTTGGTGACGGTCGATCACGAGGGTGGCCGGGTACAGCGATTTCGCGACGGATTTACGCCAATCCCACCGATGCGCTTGATCGGCCGCGTGTTTCAGAAAGATCCCGACCAAGCGGATCATCTCGCCCATCAGGCCGGCTGGCTGATCGGCTCGGAATTGCGCGCGGTCGGCATCGATTTGTGTTTCGCGCCTTGTGTGGACCTCGACTGGGGCGTCAGTGAAATTATCGGCGACCGTGCGTTCCATAAACGGCCGGATGTCGTCGGCGACCTCGCCGCCAGTTTCTCGCGTGGGCTGCGCAGCGCCGGCATGGCCGCCGTTGCGAAGCACTTCCCGGGCCACGGTGCTGTCGTTGCCGACTCGCATCTCAATCTGCCCGTCGACCGGCGTGACTACAGCGACGTGCTTGACGACATGCGTCCCTTTGAGCGGCTGATCTCGAATGCGCTGGTCGCCGGCGTCATGACCGCCCATGTCGTGTATCGGCAAACAGACGAATTACCGGCGAGCTTTTCAGAATTCTGGATACAGCGAGAACTGCGTTCGCGACTGGGCTTTGACGGTGCCGTATTCTGCGACGACTTGAGCATGAAAGCGACGCAAGGCTACGGCACGATACCGGAGCGCGCCCAACGGGCCCTCGAGGCAGGCTGCGATATGGTGCTTATTTGTAATGATCGACCCGCCGCGCAAGAGGCCGTCGTTGCGCTTCGCGATTACTCGAATCCGCTGTCGCTCGTCAGGCTGGCGCGCTTGCACGGCACGGGACATACGATGCGTGAGACCTTATTGGCGAGCGAAGAATGGCGCGACGCGAACAATGACTTGTCGAAATGGACAGAACCGCCGGAGCTCAAACTGGATGCCTGAAAAATTCGCGATCATTGTAGGCTCGGGCTTTGCGGATCTTGTCGATGATGCGCCAGCGCAAACGGTCGACACGCCGTACGGCCAGCCCTCGGCGCCGCTTTACGAGTCCCCGATCGGTCGTCATCGCGTGCTTACGCTAATGCGCCACGGCGACAATCAAGGGATTCCAGCGCACTTGATCAATTATCGCGCCAATATCGCCGCGTTGAAGGCGAAGAATACGAGTTCGATCATCGCTTTGAACACGGTCGGCGTTGTCAGTCAGATACGCGACGGCGGACAGATTGGCATCCCTGATCAGCTAATTGACTATACCTGGGGCAGGGAGCATACGTTTATGACAGGCGGTGATATGTATGAACGACATATCGAATTTACCGACCCGTTCTCATCGCCGTTGCGTACGCGACTACTGTCGGCGGCGGCAGCGGCGAACGTCGACTGTTACGACGGTGGCGTGTATGCGGCGACGCAGGGCCCGCGGCTTGAAACAGCGGCCGAGGTCGACCGTCTCGAACGCGATGGCGCCGACTATGTTGGCATGACGGCGATGCCGGAGGCGGTTCTCGCAGCGGAGCTCAAAATCAAATACGCGTGTATCGCGCTGGTCGTTAACCGAGCGGCAGGTCGCGGCGATCAGCCCATTCATGATGACGTCGAGACGAATTCCGCGGCCGCTAAAGCGCTCGCAATGCGCGTTATCGATCGGGTGTTTTCCGAAGAGACCGACTGATGAAAACCGTGAACCGCAAAATTCTTGAACAGGTCATTGCGGCATCAGCGGAGCCGGTCATGATCGTGCGCCTCGATCATACGGACTGGCCGGTCGTGCTTGGGAATCCGGCGTGCGCCGCGATCGGTGGTGAGGATGCACTGTCGAAGCCGTTTGCTGACGTCATCGAAGAGTTGGTGGGTCGTGAGCTGGCGATCGAGATCAGCGAAGCCTTTCGTTCCCGACAAGAGACCAGTCTTCCAGTTGAGGCCGCGGGTGACGAGTATCTGCTGGCGCTAAAACCGCTGCTGCTGCCGAATGAGGAGAGTGCGCGATTTTACGCGGTGTTCTGGCGTGGCAGCGCCGGTGGCGGCGCGAGAGCGGGCGCGGACACGCACCACGAGCTTCTAAAAGCCAAGCGCAAGATTCGCGACCTAACGCGTGATGATCCGGTCACTGGTCTATTGAATAGCAAGGCGTTTCGCGAAGTGCTCGAACACGATTGGACAGTAGCCGCACGCGAACGCAGCAAGCTCGCATTGGTGCTATTTACCCTCAATGACTTTGATGCCTACATTGAAGTATTTGGCAGACATGCGTCGGATACCTGCCGGCGCCGCGTCGGCCAGGCGATACGCCGATGTTTACGGCGCGCGAGCGATGTGGTCGCCAGTCTGGATTCTGCGCGACTGATTGTGTTGTCGCATGCGTCTGATGAGCACGGCGTACATGAGTTCGCTGAGAAGATTTCAACCGCAGTTCGCGAGCTTGGGTTGCACCACCCGCGGTCGTCAAGCGGCCGCTTTGTCACAGTGTCGCATCGCGTCGCAGCGGCAACGGCAGGTGAGGACGCGAAGACTGCGACGTCGTTTCTGAATGCGATTCTCGCTGAGGAGTCAGGGAAGGACTAATTCGTCGCCGTCTTCTTTTGGCTCTTCCTCAACGCGCGTAACTTTTGCAATTACGCCGAGCTTTGGGTGATCGTAGTAGCGTGTCTCGCCGTTTTTCATGATGCGATCTTCGACGATGCGATAGCGCAATGGTGCGTATTGCGGTGCGAATGGGTCGTAGTCATAGCTATTTTGTGTTCGTTCGTCACCGAAGGTGGCGATAGGTTGTCGAGCGGCCACAACGTCGTCAGCCATGGCCCTTTCCGCGTCCGGCGCGCTCAGTGAGACGTCGACGACCAGGTGCAGGAAGCGGCTTAGGAACAGTTGCAGCGTGCCATCAAGACGCGCAGGTACGTTCCCAAATCTCTGCAGTTCCAGAGCAATGGTTTGATCCTGAGGAATCGCCGGCTGTGTCCAGCCAAAATGCATTAGAGGTCTGTAGGCATCGAGGCGTCTTAGGTGAGACCAGGCGTCGCGCATCGTCAATTCGTCACGACTCAGCACTGCGTAGTCGAACGGATAGACACGACGCGGCTCCGAATCCATCGCTTCGTCACTGACCTCGATTGGCGGCTCCATTTCCTCGAACGGCTCGTCGAGTGGTTCGATTGTCTCCGGAACGAATATTTCGCTGCCGACAGAGACGTCCTGCACGTAGGAAAAAATAATAATCTCGACGGTGTAATGACGAATCTCTTCGTGCTCAACGCTCTCGTCGCTGTCATCGGATACCGCTTGCTGGGCGCTAGCGACAGCGCCCAATAGCAGGCTAATAATCAATAGGCTGATTTTCTTCATGGGTCTGTTTTCAGCGTTTCCAACAAATTTTCGATCGCCCGAAAGCGTTGCTCGAGTTTGGTCAGATCCTGTCGGAACCGCAGTCGATGCGAGCCTTGTAAGCGATAGATGTGGCCTTTATTTTGCACTAATTGGACGAGTGCGACAGGGTCAATACGGCTTTCGTCGCCAAATACCAAGAAACCACCGCTATCGGCGGCGTCTATTTTTTCGATGCCCAGGCTAGATGCACGTTGCTTAATCGCTGCGGTTCGCATTAGGTTTTTCGCGGCATCGGGTAGTAAGCCGAAGCGATCGATCAGCTCGACCTGCAGCTCACGAAGCTCCGCGGCCGATTTCGTCGCCGTAATGCGCTTGTACAGAATTAGCCGCAGGTGCACGTCTGGCACATAGTCGTCGGGCAACAATGCGGCGACGTGCAGGTTGATATCCACACCGGCATTCAGCGGCTTATCGAGGTCAGGTTCTTTACCTGCGCGCAAGGCCTCAACCGCGCGCGACAGCATGTCCATATACAATGAAAAGCCGATTTCGGAAATCTGACCACTTTGCTCGTCGCCCAAAAGTTCTCCGGCACCGCGGATTTCCAAATCGTGCGTCGCCAGCGTAAAGCCGGCACCCAGGTCATCTAAGGAATCGATCGCCTCAAGTCGCTTGATCGCATCTGCCGTCATCGCCGCCTTCGGCGGCGCGATCAAATACGCATACGCGCGATGATGCGAACGTCCAACACGGCCACGTAACTGGTGTAGTTGCGCCAGTCCGAAGCGATCGGCACGATCGATAATAATCGTGTTGGCGGATGGCACATCGATGCCACTTTCAACAATCGTTGTACACAAAAGAACATTGAATCGGCGGTGATAAAAGTCGAACATCACCTGCTCGAGTTCGCGTTCGGGCATCTGGCCGTGGCCAATTCGGATTGAGGCTTCCGGTACAAGCTTGCCGAGTTTTTCTTCAACGCGGCCAATATCCGCAACGCGGTTATGGATGAAGTAGACCTGGCCCCCACGTTTTATCTCGCGCAGGCAGGCTTCACGAATGATTACGTCGTTCCATTCTCTGACGAAGGTCTTGACGGCAAGTCGTTCAGCGGGCGGTGTCGTGATCAGCGACATATTGCGCAGGCCGCCAAGCGTCATATTCAAAGTCCGAGGTATTGGCGTTGCAGTTAATGTCAAAACGTCAATCTGGCTGCGCAAGGATTTAATTATTTCCTTATGCCGTACGCCGAAACGATGCTCCTCATCGATGATGACGAGGCCGACGTCTTTGAAATCCGCGGTGTGTTGCAGAAGTCGGTGTGTGCCGATGACGATATCGACCGTTCCAGAATTCATTCCGGCGACGATATCGCGAACCTGTTTGGCGGACTGGAAGCGAGACAGCACTTCGATTCGTACGGGCCAGTCCGCAAAACGATCTTTGAAATTTTCGCCATGTTGTTGTGCGAGCAGCGTCGTTGGGACCAATATCGCGACTTGCTTACCACCGTGTACTGCGGCGAATGCCGCGCGAAGCGCGACTTCGGTTTTGCCGAAACCGACGTCTCCGCAAACGACGCGATCCATTGGCTGGTCCGAGTTCAGATCTTCGAGTACGTCGTCAATTGTCGTCGCCTGGTCTTCCGTCGGTTCGAAAGGGAAGCCACTTTCAAATGCACGATAGTCGGCTTCCGACCAGCGAAAACTGTAGCCGAGACGGGCGGCACGTCGCGCGTAGACGTCCAGCAGCTCTGCGGCAACGTCGCGTACTCGTTTCGCGGCACGCTGCCGTGCTTTCGTCCATTGATCGCTGCCGAGGCGGTGTAACGGGGCATTTTCTGGCGACGCGCCGGTAAAGCGGCTGATTAGTTCGAGCGCATGCACCGGGACGTACAGTTTGTCGCCATCCGCATACTCGATGTGCAGGAACTCACCCTTGATGCCTCCAGCCTCTAGAGTCTGCAGCCCGAGATAACGACCAACACCGTATTCGGCATGCACGACCGGCGATCCTGGCTGCAAATCGTTGAGCTGGCGGATAATCGCCTCGGGATCGCGCTCCGATGCGCGACGCCGTTTTCGCTTGCGCAGGCGTTCACCGAACAACTGTTGCTCGCTGATGATCGCAAGCCCGGCTTCCGGCAACAGCACTCCGGCTTCGAGTGGCGCAATCGCAATAGCGATGCGCCCCTCGTGTGACATAAATGCGGCCCACCCGTCGACGCGCACGAGGTCAAGACTGCGACCCGCCAGAAGTTCGAAAATTTGCTCGCGGCGTCCAGCCGATTCCGTCGTAAAAAGAACACGACCTTCGAAGCTGTCGACAAACTGCATCAGTGCGCTGGCAGGATCCTCAAAGCGCGCCTCGATCTTGACGGCAGGTGGCAGGCGTGTCGGCAGGTTAAGATTTCTCGGCGACTCGGGCAGCGATTGTGCGGAGCAGCGAAGCAGTGCAAATCGTTGCAGTCGGGCAGTGACGTCGACCGGGTCGAAGAAGGTTTCAGCGGGTGACAATATCGGTCGTTCGGTATCGAGTCGGATAATTTCGAAACGCTCGGCAATTTCGTCCCATGCTGTATGCAGTATCGAATCGACTGCGTCTGGCAGCACCACGTTGCACTGATCTGGCAGGTAGTCCAGCAGATTCGCCGTCGATTCGAAGAACAACGGTAGGTAATACTCGATGCCACCGTGTGCGATGCCATCCGATACATCGCGGTAAACGCGAGATTTGCCGGGCTGCCCTTCAAATCGTTCCCGGTATCGATGTCGAAAATCCTGAACATCGACCGCGTCCAGTGGCACCTCACGAGCCGGCAGCAATCTGACGGACTCGATGACATCACCGGAAAGCTGTGTATCGGTTGAAAACCGGCGTAAGGATTCAATGTCGTTATCGAAAAAGTCAATACGGATTGGTTCTTCCGATCCCATTGGGTGGACATCGATCAGTGATCCGCGGACCGCGAACTCGCCGTGCTCGGTGACCTGCGGAACCCGGTAGTAGCCCGTTGCAATAAGTGAATCGATGAAACCTTCGCGCGGTAGTTTCTGCCCGGCGCTCAATGCCAACGAGCGTGCGGCAACGAAGTCGACCGGCGGCAATCGCTGCAGTAATTCCTGAGTTGATGCAACGACAACGCCACGCGCCAGGCCGGGCAGCACCGCAAGTACCGCGAGACGTTGAGAAATAATGTCTTGGTGCGGCGAGAAACTATCCCACGGCAGAGTTTCCCATTCGACAAAGTGCAGGACGTCAAACGTGTCGCCTGCGAAAAAACGGATTTCGGCCTCGAGCTGATCTGCGTGGCGGGCATCATCGGCGAGCACCAATACAGGATGCTCTGCGCTCATGGCGAATTCGGCCGCCGCCAGTGCAGTACTGGCGCCGATCAGGCGACCCCAGCCCTGTGACTTACCCACCTGTGCGGCGGGAGCGGAATTCGAGATCAGCGCGGTCTTCAGGGACACAGGTTTACGATGGTGATGAGGGGCCCGCGATTATAAGAAACGCAAACGAAAAACGCCCGGGCTGTATGCCAGCCCGGGCGTTGTCGTTGCATTTGGATGCGTCTAACGCTTCATCACAGCATGAATTACCCGGTCGTACTCGAAATACACGATCATATTCGCGTATTCCCAGCGCGTGATCGGCGGATCGCCGACCGCCGCCTTGGTCGAGGCTGGTGCGCCATATTTGGCCTGTACGCTGGCCTGCGTCATGCCGCGCGTTGGCCGTCCGTCGTTAGCAGCGGGTCCCGTTCCGCCCATTTGCAGCGTGTCTGCGTTGGCGGCACTCAAAATACCGCCCAGCAGTGCTACGAGGGCAAGCTTGGACCAGCGATTCTTGCGTTTCGACATCGGTTTTTCTCCGGTTGCGTCCCGACGACTATAACATCGCTCGGCGGGGCAAAAAACATGTTTCCAAACAGGTTTTTACACTGGATCGGGGGGCACCGGTTGTGAACCGCGTCACAGTTTTTCCGGCCACTTTCAGGCCCCGATTATGTGGTTTAATGCGTGCCGATGATCAAACCCCACGAACTGTTTATCGGGCTGCGCTATTTGCGGGCAAAACGGCGCACCCGGTTTGTCTCGTTCATTACGCTGATCTCTCTCATTGGAATCGCCTTGGGTGTCGCGGCGTTGATTGTCATCTTGTCGGTCATGAATGGTTTCGAGGGCGAACTTCGAAATCGCCTGCTCAGTATGTCCGCGCACGGCTATGTCACCGGACCCAGCGGCAGAACGGACGATTGGCGGGCGCTGGCCGACGAGCTTGGCGCCGAGCCCGGCGTCACGGCCGCGGCGCCATTGGTCAGCATGGAGGGCATGATTCAGTCGGGTAAGGATCTCGAGGCCGTTCTCGTCCACGGCATCGATCCGGCGTATGAACACGCGCTGTCAGGGGACCTGATTAACCTCGTCGAAGGCAGTCTTGAAGCGCTGACCGCCGGGAGTCGCGGCATCATCCTCGGGCGACTGCTCGCCTATGATATCGGTGCACGAATTGGCGATGGCGTCGTACTCTTGATCCCACGTCCGGTGGGCGACGGCACGCTGGAACCGGTATTGGAACGTTTTGTGATGCGTGGGGTATTCGAGGCCGGCCTGCAGGATCACGATGCTCGGCTCGCGCTGGTGAATTTGCGCGATGCGGCATCGATCCTATCGCTCGGCGACGAAGTCAGTCATGTGCGCTTCCGTGCCGACGATGTCATGGCTGCGCCCGCAATCGCAAAGCGTATCGATGCGCGTCTCGACGATGTGCGCGTCAGCGACTGGACTATCGAAAACGGCAGCTACTTCCGCGCGATTCGCATCGAGAAAATGATGATGTCGCTGCTGCTATCGCTGATCATCGGTGTTGCGGCGTTCAATATTGTCGCTAGCCTGGTCATGGTCGTGACCGACAAGACGACCGATATCGCCGTGTTGCGTACGCTCGGAATGGAACCCAACGGCGTTGTGCGCGTATTTTTCGTTCAGGGCGCGATGATAGGCTGGGCTGGTGTGTTGATGGGCGTAATCCTCGGCGTGATTCTCGCGATCTATGCGCCAGTGATCGTGCCGGTCCTGGAAAATGCGCTTGGTTTTCAAATCATGCCCGGCGATGTTTATTACGTCAGTCAAATTCCATCGGAATTGCGCTGGGCGAATGTCGGCGTCATCGCCGTGGCGGCGTTCCTGTTGACGTCTCTGGCAACCTTGTATCCGGCGCGACGTGCCGCGCTCGTCGAACCCGCAGTCGCAATGAGGTACGAGTGATGGCATCTGCTTTCGAATACTGGATTGGTAGTCGTTATGTGCGTTCGCGCTCGAGCAATCGTTTTGTATCTCTTATATCAGCAATTTCGATGCTGGGTATCGCGATCGCGGTATTGGTGCTGATCCTGGTGCTGTCTGTTGTCAATGGTTTTGAGCGCGAACTTCGGGAACGTTTGTTGACGATGACATCGCATGCGGACATAGAAGGCATGGACGGTCGACTTACCGACGCCGACGCGTACGTCGCTGCCGTACTGCAGAACCCACGGGTGGCGGCTGCCGCGCCATATGTCAGGGGTCAGGCATTGTTTGTATTCGGCGAGCGCTTGAGCGGTGCCGAGCTCAGAGGCGTCGACCCGGCGCAGGAAAGCACAGTGTCAAATATTGTTGACGTCATGACGGCGGGCGAGCTCACGAGTCTGGCAGCCGGTAAATTCAATATTGTCATGGGCGTTGAGCTTGCAAACGAACTTGCCGTTGATATTGGCGACAAGGTAACCGTGACACTTGCCGAAGGCCGCGTGACGCCAGCCGGCGTGGTGCCGAGAACAAAGCGCTTTACGGTCAGCGGTCTTTACCGAGTCGGCATGTATGAGTTTGATCGTCGGCTCGCGTACATTAATTTGTCTGATGCGCAACGCCTTTATCGGCATCGAAACACTGTCACCGGCATCCGTCTTGCCGTCACAGAAATCTATGAGGCGCCGACAATTGTGCGAGAAGTCGCGTTGCAACATGACCCGATGGTTCTCGTAGGCGACTGGACTCGACGCAATGTGAACCTATTTCGTTCAATTCAGATTACGAAGTCAATTCTGTTCGTCATCTTGTTACTCGTCGTTGCCGTCGCAGCTTTTAATATCGTATCGACGCTTGTCATGGTTGTTAAAGACAAGCAGTCGGATATTGCAATTCTTAGAACGGTTGGCGCGAGGCCTTCGAGTGTTGTGAGAATATTCATGACTCAGGGCGTCGTCATCGGAGTGCTTGGGACGCTTGCCGGAGCCGTGTTGGGGATTTTATTAGCGGCAAATCTCGAAGCCGTCGTGGGTTTCGTTGAATCGGTGTTTGGCATCAAGTTTTTGGCGGCCGATGTGTATTTTATCAGCGACCTGCCGTCGGAGTTGCGAGCCGGCGACGTCGTAATGATCTCGTCGATCGCGTTGTTGCTCGCATTTGCTTCTACCTTGTACCCAGCATGGATGGCTGCCCAAACAGCGCCGGCGGAGGCACTACGCTATGAATGAGGCTTCGCCTGCAGTCCTAGAATGCAGAGGCATTGCTCGTCGATTCAGCGAAGGTGCCTCCGTACTGGAGGTTCTAAAGGACATCGATTTGTCGGTTGCGACGGCAGAGCGCGTCGCCATCGTTGGCGCCTCGGGTTCCGGAAAAACGACGTTGTTACAGATCTTAGGTGGTCTCGACAATCCCGATGATGGGGAGGTTTACATCGCCGGTGAGGCCATGCATGGTGGCGACGAGGCGACCCGCGGCGATTTGCGCAATCGCTACATCGGCTTCGTCTACCAATTCCATCATTTGTTGCGCGAATTCACAGCGGAAGAAAATGTCGCGATGCCCTTATTAATTCGACGCATGCCGAAAGATGCGGCTCTGAGCAGTGCTCGCGAACTATTGGCCCGGGTTGGACTTGGTGAGCGCTTGACGCACAAACCCGGCGAATTGTCGGGTGGTGAACGTCAAAGAGCGGCGGTTGCGCGTGCGCTAATCACCAAACCAAAACTCGTGTTGGCCGACGAGCCGACCGGAAATCTCGACGCCGGTAACGGTAAACACGTGCTTGATCTGATGCTTGAGCTAAATCGGGAACTCAATACCAGCCTGGTCATCGTAACCCACGACCACTCGATCGCGGAGCAAATGGATCGCATCCTCGTCCTCGAAAATAAGCGCTTGCACGAATCAGTCTGATGTCGAGTCGTTCCGCTGCTGTCGCTTGCGTGATTTGTAGTCGTGTACGGATGCCCGCCACAATAGATCAACAATAACGTATCCGATCAATGCGGCAGCGGTGCCGAGTAGCAGCGAGCCAAGAATCATCGGCTGCCAGATCGTCACAAATTTATTCGTCACCCAGTCGAGTGATAACTCGAAACTAAATGGCACAGGCTCTAAGCCAAGCAAGCGCCGACCGAGTCTATAGGTGGAGTAGTACATCGGCCCCATCGTCAGCGGATTGCTAACAAACGTCGTGACAATAGCCACCGGGATGTTGATTCTCAGCGTCAGGGCCAGCAGCGCGGCCCACAGCGGGTGTCCCGGAAATGGCAGGAAGGCGATGAATAGGCCAAGTGCGAACGCCGGCACGACCGTGCGCCGACGAATTCCCCAAAGGCGTGGTTCATGCAATAGGTTGCGAAACGGGGACAGTAGGCGGTTTTCCGCCATGTGGTGCCGTTTGATCGCAAACTTCCTGAAAAAGCGTCTTGGCATTGCGGCCGCGATTCCTTTTGAATTGGGTACGTGTTGCCGACGCTGAACTGACCGCTGAATCAAAGCCGAATTGACGATGGTCCGGGTCTGCTTGTGTCTGCTGACGGGCGTGCTGGCGCTGCAGCTTAGCAGCTTTCCACCGGATTCCGACCTGTTTGTCGCACTATTAGTTGCATTGATCGTGGTGTTGCCGTGTCTCAAGCGGTGCGACGTTTTCATGGTGTTTCTGGGTGGTCTGTATTTCTGGATTAATGCCGATTTTGTCGTTGATTCGAGGTTGGACCCGACGTACGTCGGTGACAGCATGCTGGCGGATGTGCGTGTCATCGATTTTCCCAGTTCAAATGGCTCGACGACCAGTTTCATCGCGACCGCCGATACAGATACCAGGATTCCGACGCGAGTTCGTCTGACGTGGTTCGAACCGCCGGTAGCGGTTCGCGTCGGCGACGTGTGGCGCTTGGAACTTCGACTACGTCGTCCTCGTGGCAGTAGCAATCCGGGCTCAATGGACTTCGAGGCCTGGCTTTTCCGTGAGCGTATTGGCGCAACGGGTTATGTCGTCAGCGGCCGGCACAACCTGCTGCTGGACTCCGGTACGGCGCCCGGTGTCACGAGTGCCCGAGAACGCTTTGTCGAACGTATCCAACAGTTGCTCGACGATCCAATCAGCGAGTCAGTAATTGCAGCGATCGTGGTCGGCGCCAGACATCTGGTGACCGACAGCCAATGGGACCGTTATGCGCGCACCGGTACCAGCCACTTAATGGCGATTTCCGGACTGCATGTTGGACTTGCGGCCGTTGCAGCGTACCTGCTTGTTGGCGTTGTATTGGGATTGTTTGGCTATCGCGGCAATCATCAAAATGTCGCATTAGTCGTTGCGCTGTTGATTGCAGCATCTTATGCGTTGATATCCGGATTCGCCGTACCGGCACGCAGAGCAGTTTTGATGTTGGCGTTCGCATCAACAAGTCTATTGATGTATCGCCAGGTCGATCCGGTGCGAATCCTGGCGGCGGCCGCAATGATTGTGATTGGCGGCGATCCCTTGGCGACAATGGCGCCCGGCTTCAAACTGTCGTTCGCCGCCGTCGGGCTTTTGTTCTGGCTTGCCAGGCGGCAACGAGCACCGATCTCAAACGGGCTGTTGCGGCCATTGTTCGCGATTCGTGATCTTGCAGTCGTACAGGTCACGCTGCTGCTTGGCCTGCTGCCGCTGACAGTGCTGATCTTCGACCGGTTGTCGCTTGTGGCGCCGTCTGTCAATCTCATCGCAGTGCCACTGTTTAGCGCCATGACGGTACCGCTGGCCCTCATCGGTCTACTGTGCGACGGGCCTCTGGCAGTTTTCGGCGATTTCGCACTGCATGCGGCGGCTCATAGTATCGCTTGGCTCGACAAATTGATCATTGCCGCGGCCGCGCATCAACACGGTGCATTTGTAATTGCGGACGTAGTCGCGGAGGGCGGTAGCATTGCCTGGCTGTATCTAATACTGCCAGTCATCTGGGTATTGCTGCCGCCACGATGGCCGGGCCGATGGCTCTCATGGTTGGGACTTGCGGCCCTGCTAATGTGGCAGCCCGCCGCGCCACCAAATTCTTGTGTCGATATCAAAATGTTGGATGTCGGCCAGGGCCTCGCCGTCGTTGTTCGCACGAACGAACGTGTGCTGCTGTATGACACCGGTCCGTCGTATCGCAGTGGTGGTGCCGCGGCCGAACGCATCGTGCTGCCGTATCTTGCAAGTCGGAGTATTCATAAAATAGATCAGATCGTCGTCTCACATTCCGATCTCGATCATGCCGGCGGCGTGCAGGTATTGGTCGATACGCTGGACGTCGGAAATATCATGAGCGGTGATCCGTTGCCGTGGTTCGCGCCGGTGACACGGCGTTGTTTGGCTGACACAGTTTGGACCTGGAATCAGGTCCGATTCTCAATATTGCACCCTCAGCCTGGCGCAACGCGCGTCGGCAATGATGCATCCTGTGTCTTGCTGATCGAAGCCGGCGGCCATAAGGCACTGCTAACCGGCGACATCGAGTCGGCTGTAGAAGCCACGCTCGTTAGTGGGCGCCGGTTGCCAGAGGTCGACATCGTCACGGTGCCGCATCATGGCAGCCGGACATCGTCAATCAACCCATTCGTTCAGTCATTGATGCCGAGCTTGGCGCTGGTATCGGCAGCCGCCGGCAATCAGTGGGGGTTTCCGAAGCCCGATGTCGTGGCGCGCTGGCAGGGCATTGGGGCCACCGTGCTAAATACTGCGACGAGCGGCGCAATCGGCGTGAGAATGTGCGCCGACGACGGCTTGAGTCCGGTACGCGAGCATCGAAAGCGAAGCCGGCGCATCTGGCATGACGACGTTTGATATGCGGCATATTGAAGGTGGTTCTAGTATATTTCGTGTTTTCCTCGAGACCGAATATATGGTTGAGATAGTCAAGTCCGGCGGATGGCTCATGGCGCCGATCATCCTTTGCGCAATCATTGCAATGGGGATAATTCTGGAGCGCTTCTGGACATTGTCGCCTAAGCGCGTCATTCCGGCCGACCTGACAAGCAAGGTCTGGGGCTGGGTAAAAAAAGAACAGCTCGACCAGAAGCAAATTCAAAGCCTGCATCAGGGATCGGCACTCGGACAAATTCTCGCCGCCGGCCTGATCAATCGCGATCAGGAACGTTCGGTCATGAAGGACAGTATCGAGGACACCGGCCGTCATGTCGTCCACGAACTTGAGCGATATCTCGAGACACTGGGCACGGTCGCGGCTATCACGCCACTGCTTGGTCTACTTGGCACGGTAATCGGTATGGTCGAAGTCTTTACGGCGATTACAACCCACGGCGTTGGCAATCCGACGATTCTCGCTGGCGGCATTGCACAGGCGCTGATTACAACTGCCGCCGGACTTACTGTCGCTATTCCGGCGTTGATCGGCTATCGCTACTATCGAACGCGCGTCGATACCTTGGTCGTCGACATGGAGAAAGAAGCGATCAAGCTGGTCGAGGCGTTGCATCGCCGCCAGGAAAAGGCGCCGGGATGAAACTCAACCTGCGGCCGAGAACGCAACCTGAAGTCAATCTGACATCACTTATTGATGTTGTATTTCTGCTGTTGATCTTTTTCATGGTGTCGACGAGCTTCGTTAAGCAATCGCAGATTTCTATTCGATTGCCTGAAGCAGGCAGTCCAACGATGGTCGAAGAACCTGCGGAGCAGATCGATATAATGATCACCGAGACGGGTACGTTCTTGGTGAATGGCCGTGAACTCATCAACAATCGACCGGAAACGATTCGCAATGCGCTACGCAAAGTGTCCGCGGGCGATAGCAGTCTGCCAATGACGATCAGCGCCGATGCCAATGCCAAACATCAGTTTGTCGTTACGGCCATGGATGTTGCGGGTCGACTCGGCTTTACGCAGATCAATATCGCAACCGTCAACGACCCGACGAGCGAGTAGGGCGCTAGCGACGCAAGCTGACCGCCGTGGCAAATACCATCGACTCCAAAACCCGTGAGATATACGGCCGACTGTGGCAATACGTGCTGCCGCACAAACTGATTGGCCTGATTGCTATTGCCGGAATGGCGGCGACTGCCGTCATCGAAGGCAGTATGGTCTTGTTGCTCGAGCCACTAACGGACGACGCGCTAGTCGAACATAACCTGCAGACGGCGCGCTGGATTCCGTTTGCTTTCGTGTCAGTTTTTATTGCGCGAGGAATTGCAGGTTTCGCTACTGAGGCGTCGCTCGGTTGGATTGGCCGTGCCGTCATCAGCTCATTACGTCGCGACGTATTCCGCAAGTTCTTGACGCTGCCGGCACGCTTTTTCAATAAACAAGCCACGGGCCCACTGCTTGCACGGATGACCTATAACGTCGAGATGGTCGCGGAATCGGTCACGAGCGTAGTGACGATCGCGATTCGCGACGTGCTAACGGTACTGGCAGCGATCGGAGTCATGCTGTATCAGAGCCCAACCCTGACAATATTCGTGGCGATCTTGTTTCCGTTCATCGCCATACTTGTGCGTGTTCTCGGCATCGCGTTTCGCCGCTACAGTAGTCGAATTCAGGATTCGATCGGTGAAGTTACGCAGGTGACGGAGGAAATCGTACGCGGCAACTGGATCGTAAAGGCGTTCGGTGGCTATGGCTATGAAAAGCGAAGATTGGACGAGGTTGACGAAAAGAATCGTCGACAGAATCTGAAAATGATACGCCTGCGCTCGCTGGGTGTCGCTGTGACTCAAGTGATTTACGGTATTGGCGTTGCGCTTGTGATTTACGCCGCCAGCGTTGAGTCCAGCAATGACGCGCTAACGGCGGGTCAATTTATTTCGTTCTTCAGCGCCATGATGTTGATGCTGCAGCCTGTACGCCGAATTACGAATGTCAACGCGACACTGCAGCGTGGGGTGGCGGGTGCTGACAGTTTATTTGGCATCATGGACGAGGATGACGAGGTTGACGAAGGTACGATTGAGGCTGGGTCGGTACGCGGAGACGTCGAATTTCGCAATGTTAATTTCGGCTATGAAGGGGACAAAGGAAAGGTACTGCAAGATATCTCGATCAAAGTCGAGGCTGGCAAGACCCTTGCGATTGTTGGCCATTCGGGCAGCGGAAAATCAACCTTGGTGAGCCTCTTGCCGCGTTTCTACGATATCGACAAAGGTGACATTCTGATCGATGGTACGCCGATTAGGGATTTCACGCTGGCGAGTTTGCGTGAGAATATCAGTCTTGTCAGTCAGGACGTGATCTTGTTCAACGATACGATCGCCAATAACCTCGCGTACGGACAATTAAAAGAACGCACGCAGGACGAGCTGCTACAGGCCGCCGAAGCCGCGTATGTGTTGGACTTCACTAACAAAATGCCGGACGGGTTGGAGACAATAGTCGGTGATCGCGGCATACTCTTGTCCGGTGGCCAGCGACAGCGTATTGCGATTGGACGCGCGCTACTAAAGAATGCGCCTGTGCTGATTCTGGATGAAGCAACATCGTCGCTCGACTCGCAGTCCGAGCGCCGTATCCAGGATGCACTGGATCGGCTGATGAAAAACCGAACTACCTTGGTCATAGCGCACCGACTGTCAACGGTGGAGCGCGCGGACCAGATTATCGTTCTTGATTCCGGAAAAATCGTCGAGTCCGGCGCGCACAGCGATTTGCTCGCTGCCGATGGCCATTATGCCGCGCTCCATCGGATGCAGTTTAGCGACGCCTGATGCGAATCTTGCTTTATCAGTGGATCCATCGCGTTTGGTATGAAGGCGGCAGCGGCTACTGGTTGCTGTTGCCAGTCAGTGGTCTTTTTTGGATTCTGATTACGCTGCGGCGTTACCTGTATCGCTTTGGTTTGTTAAAGCAGGAAATGTTGGGCGTCCCGGTTATTGTGGTTGGCAACTTGACCGCGGGTGGTACCGGCAAGACACCAATCGTTATATGGCTTGCAAACGCCTTGAGGGATCGTGGCTTTACACCCGCAATTGTCAGTCGCGGCTACGGCGGCAGCAAATCATCGTCGCCGATGCGGGTCGATACGGCCAGTGACCCGGCCGTGGTCGGCGATGAGCCGGTATTGCTGGCGCGTCGTAGCAGCTGTGCGATTGCCGTCGACAAAAACCGCGTACGTGCGGCGGCGATGCTAATAGAAGATGGTGCCGACCTAATAATCGCAGACGACGGCCTGCAGCACCTAAGGTTAGGGCGCACGTATGAAATTTGCGTGGTCGACGGCGCTCGCTGGTTGGGCAATCGCTTCGTCCTACCGGCAGGGCCGCTACGGGAAACGACGTCGCGTCTGAACAGAGTCGATCAGATCCTCGTCAATGGTAGGCTGCATGAGGCCGGTGAAACAGCCAACGAGCAAAATGCAATCGAATTCGAACTGGTTGCACAGGACGTGTGTCGCCTCAACGGTTCGCTGTCTCGCTCGATCGAGCGCTTCGGCGGTACGACAGTGCACGGCATCGCGGCAATCGGCAACCCAACTCGTTTTTTCGACATGCTCAGATCGCATAATATTCAGGTTATCGAACACCGCTTGCCGGATCATTCGACGATCGACGTGACGAATCTCTCGTTTGGCGACGATTTCGATATCCTGATGACCGAGAAAGACGCGGTTAAGATCGAATCGCGCGTCAGCGATCGTTTCTGGTACGTTCCAGTAGAGGTCGAATTGGATCCTGTCCTTGCCGGCCCCTGGTTGGAACAGATTGAGTCTCGTATGCGTAACGAGCAGCTTGCATCATGAGCGATTATGTTGTCGTAATTCCGGCACGATACACATCGATACGTCTGCCCGGCAAGCCATTGCGTGAAATCAACGGCAAGCCGATGCTCGAACATGTTTGGCAGCGAGGAACAGAGAGTGATGCCGACGCCGTTATTATTGCGACCGATGACGAACGAATCGCCGATGCTGCAGAGGCGTTCGGCGCCAGTATATGCATGACCGGCAATCAGCATCGTTCGGGAACCGAGCGAATCGCCGAAGTCGCGGACCTGCTCGATTGGGATGACGCCACCGTGGTTGTCAATCTGCAGGGCGACGAGCCGACGATGCCGCCAGCGCTAATCAATCAATGCGCAGCTTTACTTGACGATGAATCTGTTGATCTTTCGACACTAGCCTCGCCGCTGGCGTCGCGAGAAGACTTCGAAAATCCAAACGTCGTCAAGGTTGTGGTGGACAATCGTGGTGATGCGCTGTATTTCAGCCGCGCAATGATTCCATACCCGAGATTCGAGGACGACTTGAGCAAGGCAATGGATGCCGCGCTACACCACCATGGCATTTATGGCTATCGCTGTGGTGTGTTGCGTCAACTTGTGGCTGCCGAGCCGTCCAAACTCGAACTTACCGAACAGCTCGAGCAACTGCGGGCGTTGTCACTTGGCATGACGATCCGGGTAGGGCGGCCGCTCCAACGCCCAGGGCGTGGCGTCGATACTGAGGAAGACCTCGTGGCGATTGCCGCGGAACTCGGTCAACATACTTAAGATAAGCGCTTATTCGATTGGCGGAGGCTGCAGCCAATATTGGTCTGCTGCGATCGGCGCCGCGAGCGCATGCAGAAACGCCTCCAGATTGCGCAATTCCCAGTTGCTAAGCCCTAACGACTTTGCTTCGTTGTGACCGATCATCGCAGGTGGGGCCTGGTTGTAATGTCGCAGCACCTCAGGAAGCGATTGAAATTGTCCCTTGCTTTGAAACGGTGCGGTGTTGGCGAGGTTTCTTAACGACGGCGTCCGCGTTGCGCCAATGAGTTCGGCGCCCATTCTCGCGTATCTTAATTCGCTGCACGCACGTATCGAATCGTCGCTGAATTCACCAAGACAATTGAACGGATCAGCAAGTAGCGTACGCACGCCATCAATGCGCCCGCGATCGGGCGTTTCACCGGCAATCGACAGCAAGCCAGTATTGTGAAACTCGTTGTTCGAAAATAATGGTCCGTTGTGACATTCGGTGCAACGCGCTTCGCCTATGAAAAGTCGCAATCCCTTGATCTCGTTGTTGCTGAGAAAGTTCTGATCCAGCGAATCACCGCCGGCCTCGAGGTGTGCGACGTACGCATCGAAACGCGATATCCCGTGCATGAGCAGCCGCTCATAGGCGGCGATCGCTTTGCCGGCGTTTGCGAATGCCCGATCGATATCTTGCTGTCGAGTCAGATCAGGCGGTGCGCCGAACAAGGATTCATACGCACTTCGATAAGCGGAGTCGGACGCGATGACGCTAAGAATTTTCAGACGGTTGCCGCCGTGTTCGTTTGGATCTTCGAGCGGCGCTAGTGCCTGCGACCACTGACTGTCTTTACGGCCGTCCCAATAGAGCCATGGGCTGTATGCAGTGCCGACAATACTCGGTGTGTTGCGTTTCGACATGCCAAGCGCAACACCTTTCGAGAGCCCGTCGGTAAAATGACGAATCGGTTGATGGCAGGTCGCGCACGAAATCATGCCGTTGCTGCTCAGGCGCGTGTCGAAGAACAGCCGATGTCCGAGCGCTTGAGCGCGAGGATCGTCTGCGACTGCATTTGTCGGGTCGGGCGGTAACGGCGGCAGGTTTTCGATCCACAGCGAGGCGATCAACGTGCGTTCGTCGAAAGACCACGAAGCCGGGTTGCCATATCGCTGCCAGCCATACCACACCGTCGCGAGGAGCAAAATAGCTACGACTAAGGCCAGCCACCGGCTGCCGCTTTTGGAGCTTATTGCCACTAGAGATTGAGCGTAATTAGGACATCGTCGCGGCGGCTACCAGCGGCGATCGAGATACGTAACTCCCAGTAGCCACCCATATGAAAGCGCATGCCCGCAACCCGATAGCGGCCTTCACCTAGCTCTTCGACGACACGAGGTAGTGTAGGCAGGCCATGGTTATGCTCAGGCATCCCGCCGTCGATCGTAATTTCTGCACCAGTTACCGCTTTGCCGTCTGCGGATTCAACCTGCAGTATCCAGCTGTGAATCTTGTTGATGACGATCGGTTCGAGGTTACTTGCGTATTGCACCTGGAAATAACCCGCTTTGCTCGCCCAGCTTGTTTCGTCGGCGACGACGCGGCCAGTTTGTAATGCGCTGACCACGAGTATCACCGCTGCAATCGCAGCCGCTTTCGTGCGCCGGCGACTCATGAACCAGTAGTTGAACTGCAGCACCAAGAAGCCAGCAATGAGCCACGGCCAGACTCCGGCGCCAATGTAGCCAACCTCGAATGGAAATACCGTTGTATAGACTTTTCCGGTGTCAGTACGCGTGGCGGAAACAATGCCGATATATTCACCGTCTTCATCGAAAGACTGTAACAGCGTAAACACATCAGGCACGACCCTGGGCGGTGCGTAATGAATCGTTACCGCATCGATATCGTCAATAGCCAAAACGTCATCGAGCTGAGCGAAGGTACTCTTGCCGGTCACGTTCTTGATGATACGAAAGTCGATCTCTGCTTCACTGAGGCCATCATGTTGATATTCCATGATGAATACGCTCTCGCCGCGTACCGGAATATCTTCACAGTATTCATCGTGGCCAGTCTGCTGTGGGACATAGATCTTGAAGCGCGCCTTCAGGTAACCGATATTGATAATGCACAGGTCATTTTCATCGACGACGCCACCGTGGGCGTGAGCGATGCCGGGAAGAACCAACAGAGAAAGCGCCGCGAATAGAAAGTAGCGCCGGACCGCATTTGAGACCATGCGCGCTATTCTAGGTCAAGCCGCGTTGCCGGCGTTACGCTTTTTGCGTAAATTCCCGCGATGCCTTCAAAGCGCAAATTCTGGCTTATGGCCCTGTTGGCGGTCACGGTTATACTGTTCGCGACGCGACTTGTCGCGCATCCAGAGGACGAATTCTGTGTGCCCGGTGAGAGCGGCCTCGATCCGGCATTGTGCGAAGCATTGAGTACGCTCGACAGCAGCACCGCGACGAACGAGCAGCTCAAACCTATCCTCGATGACAGGGGCCTCGAGCGCGGCTTCTGGTCGACGGCCGGACTGTACGTCACGATCGGTGTGCGTCATATCTTGCCTGACGGTCTCGACCATATTCTCTTCGTGTTGGCGTTGTTTCTGTCATCGACGCGGCTACGTGCGCTGGTCGTTCAAATTTCGACGTTTACGGTTGCACATACGGTAACGCTCGGGCTTGCTGCCGTCGGCGTATTATCGCCGTCAGCTGGATTCGTCGAACCGTTGATCGCCGCAACGATCGCGTTCGTCGCGATTGAAAATGTGTTCTTGCAGGATATGCCGCGCTGGCGGCCATTGATCGTATTCATATTCGGCCTTGTCCATGGCTTGGGTTTCGCCGGCTTCTTCGGCGAGCTTGGTCTGCCGCCTGGGCAATTCTGGAGTGCGCTAATCGGCTTTAACATCGGTGTCGAGATCGGCCAGATCAGCGTTGTCGTCGTCGCATTCACGCTGTCGCGCATGTTGCGGCAGAAGTTGACACGGATTGACCGTGAGTCCGCGTATCGTCGCTACGTCGTCGTGCCGGTTTCGGCGCTTATCGGCGTCGTCGGGCTCTCATGGACGGTCACGCGCATCCTCACTCAGCTCGCCTGAGCCGATGCTGACTTCTTCATCCAGAATGACCGGCCAGGTAAGCGAGCAGGGCGTTGTTACATGCCGCCGCTGGATTCGACCTCGAAGCCGCGACCGCGTAGCAACGGTTCGATGCTCGGGTCCTGGCCACGGAAGTTTCGATACAGCTCATCCGCTTCTTTAAGGCCGCCAGCCTGGTAAACCCATTGCTTGAGTCGTGCTGCCGTTGCTGGATCGAAAATGTTCTCGGCTTCCTTGAACGCATTGAAGCCATCAGCATCGAGAATCTCCGACCACAAATACGCGTAATAGCCGGCCGAATAGCCGCCGGCAAAGGTATGGCTGAAATACTGCGAGCGATAGCGTGGCTCGATCTCGGCAATCAGACCGTATTCTTCGAGCACTTGTCGCTCAAACGCGTGCGCATCGGTAATGTCCGCGGCTTCCTCAGAGCTCAGCATGTGCCAACGCAGATCGAGCAGTGAGGCCGCAATGTACTCGGTCGTCCTGAAGCCCTGATTATGATTTGTTGCCGCCAGTAGTCGTTCGACCAGCTCATCGGGAATAACGTCACCGGTCTGGTAATGCTTTGCATACAATTCAAGCATTTCTGGCTGTGACGTCCAATGCTCGAGGATTTGTGCTGGAAATTCGGTGTAATCGGTTGGACCGCTGACACCTGAAAATGTCGGGTAGTCCATTTTCGTCATGATGCCGTGCAGGCCGTGACCAAATTCATGAAACAGCGTTTCAACTTCAGAGAAGCGCATTAGCGTCGGTTCACCCTCTGGCGGCGTCGCAAGATTGAGGTTGTTGGTCACGATCGGCCGGATATTATCGCCACCGATATTCGATGCCGGGCGATAGGCGTTCATCCATGCACCGCCGCGCTTTGAGTCGCGCGCGTACATGTCCATCATAAAAATGCCAAGATGTGAGCCATCGTCATCGATGACGTCGTAGGCGGTCACGACATCGTTCCAAGTCGGCACATCAACGGCTTCAAACCTCAGCCCAAATAGCCGGTTCGCCATAGTGAACGCGCCGGCGCGTACGGCTTCAAGGTCGAAATAGGGCTTCAATGCACTCTCGTCGAGGTCAAAACGGTCCTTACGGATCTTCTCGGCGTAGTGCCACCAATCGTGGGCCTCGAATTTGAATTCATCGCCAATCATCGCCTGCATATCGGCGCGTTCCTGTTTGGCCCGCTCTAGGCCGGGTCGCCAAACACGTAGCAGGAAGTCCTCGGCGGCCTTTGGTGTTTTCGCCATGCGGATTTCGAGTTGATAATGGGCATGCGAATCGTAACCCATTAATTTGGCGCGTTTGGCGCGTAGCTGTGCAACCTTGATCAGGATCGGGCTGTTGTCGTGCTCTCCTTGCGATGCGCGCAGTCGGTAGCCCTCAAACAACTGTTTGCGTAGGTCGCGATTCTCGGACTGTGTCATAAAGGATTCGTAGACCGATCGGTTCAGGCCCAGTACCCAGGCTTCTTTGTCTTCGTCCCAGATATTGGCCTTGAAATCATCGGCCAGTCCGGCGAGTTCGGCCTCGTCGGTAATGTCGATCGTGAACGCTTTGGTTTCGGCTAGCAGGTTTTGTGCGAACATCGTCGTCAATTCGGATATTTCGGCATTGATGTCGCTAACCTGCTGCTTGACCTCCGGCGTCAGCGCCGCACCGGCACGCACGAATTGCCGGTGTGTCAGCTCAAGCAATCGCGCTTCCTGCTCGCCAAGGTTCAACGAATCGCGCTGTTTGTAAACAGCGACGACACGCTGATAGAGATCATCGTTTAAATTGATCGCATCGCTCTCACGCGACCACATCGGCCAGATTTCCGTTTGCAATGCACGAAGATTGTCGTTCAGTTCGGTGCCGGTCAGGCTTGAGAACGTATACAGCACCGTAGTGATTAACTGGCCGGATTGTTCCATCGCGAGAATCGTGTTTTCGAATGTCGGCGTGTCCGGGTTGTTGGTAACGGCATCAATGTCGGCCCGCAGTTCTAGGATGGCTTTTTTGAAAGCCGGCATGAAGTGCTCATCCTCAATACGGTCGAACGGTTGTACGCCGTACGGCGTATCCCAGTCCTCGACAAACGGATTTCCGACCAGTTCCGCCTCCGTAACGGTGATCTCCGGTGCCTCTTCTATGGCATTGGCATCACTCGTGGCGTCCGATTCGCTGCCGCCACAAGCAGCCAGTGCGGCGGCTGCAAGGCAGGCAGCCAGCAAAATCTTGATCTTCATTGTGTGTTCCTGTGCTGGATGTCGCGATCCACTGACCTGCAAATTCATGGCCGATTCGCGAATGCAATAATGTTACGTGGTCAGCCTGTCTCTAGCTACCTGATATTTTCTTGCCGAGTAGTTCAAAGCTCTTCATGTCGCGATCCCATAGATAAAACGCGCCAGAATCGTCAACGGACTCAACAAAAACAATAAGTTGGCGACGATTTCTCGACCAACTCGCAATCTGGCTGGCGGCATCCGGTAAGGCGGTCGCGATAGTTCTCTGCAGTGCCGACATCTGCTCATCAGAAAACTGTTCCCTTTGGAACTTGTCGGTGTAACGAAAGCCGATGGCACGGCGGGTGTTGGGCTCCAGGATGATGCCATCGACGTCGGCGGCATCATGTTTGAAGACCGTTTCCAGCAACTCGCCGGTCACGAGGTTGGCGCGCCGAATACACAATCGACCGTTTTCGCCCGGTCCTTGTAGCAATGCAACATCGGCCTCGTCATCAAATGCAACCGGCATAAAGCCTTCGAGCCACCAGTCGGCGTTAGACACATTTACCCAGTCACCATCGGACCGCTTATACCAGGCAACGCGATTATCGCGCCGCAGGCCCCAGCCGAATCGAACCTCATCATTGTGGTCCGCAACATGATGTTGGATTCCCGGCAGGCCGACCTGCACCGTGTCGTACTGGCCGGAGTTGACGTCGACACGACGAACTTCATTGCGATCATCATGATCCGCGTCGAGGCTGATCAGGATGTGGTCAGGATCGTCCGGCAACCAATCGATGACGTCGTCTTGAATTTGCGGCGGCGCCACGTCCACGCTGATGTGGGAGCCGAGTTCGACGCGTGTCGCGTTCTTTATGATCGATACGACGTTAGCACCGTCCTTGTCGATGCCAAGCAAACGGGTCTCTTGAGTTTCTGCGAAACCTCGCTTGGCCGGAAATTGCAAGGCAAATACCAGGCGATCGTTATTCGCCCACCGGAGCCATCGAAACTCAAGATTTTCGATCGGCGGCACCAACACCTTGCCACCACTGAGATCATCGATCGCCAAATGCGGCTGACCCTCGTGCTGCAGTACGTAGGCCATGGTTTGGCCGTCCGGCGAGATTGCGACATCGTCGATAGCGGGAAGCGGATCCGATTGATCGGCCGAATTACCGCCGCTTTGGGCAAATGCGTTGTCCATTGCTGCAATGCCTAAAACCAGCATGCAGGCACCGACTGTCACGCTTCTACGTGTGTTCATGGTTGCGATTCCCCGTCTTTCGGCGGCCGATATCAGGCTGCTCGTACCCATTAGATGCAGTTGAATCGACATTGGTTGCATCGAGGGCGCCATTCACTGCGGAATCACAGTCGCGTCCTGCTGCCCGGCCCTCATCGAGACAGTTCTTCGTTTACGGCGGTATCAACGTCCGCGTCTAAAGTTATCATGGGTCTACTGCCGTATCAGGACATAACACTGAGTGATTAGTATCCGCTGTTTGATCGTCGGGGCGTATTATTGACCTTCAGAAAGACAATATTATCAATAACTTAGTATCGTCTCGCATGCCCGCGTGTTAATAGCGTCCCGGAGTGTCTCATTTGTGTACAAATTTGCCCACCGAGCGAGCGGCAGATTCGATATCATAGTGATTCATTGAGGGGGAAAAACTCATGCAAGACAAAGCCTTTTGGGTGCGAGGAGTCGCGCCGATCATTTTGCTGCTCGCCGCGCCAGCGTTTTCGCAAGCCGTATTGGAAGAAATCACCGTAACCGCGACGAAACGCGAGCAAACACTGCAGGAAGTGCCAGTGGCCGTTTCTGTCGTCGATGCGGAGTTGATCGAGCAAGCGCAAATGCTGGACATTTTCGATCTTCAGGCCAGCGTGCCTTCGCTGCGGGTTTGGCAGTTGCAAAGCTCCGGGAATACGACGTTTGCCATTCGCGGCTTCGGCAATGGCGCGAACAACGTGGGTATCGAGCCCTCCGTCGGCGTCTTCATCGACGGGGTGTATCGCTCGCGTTCGGCGGCGGCAATATCGGACCTGCCGAATGTAGAGCGCATCGAGGTACTGCGCGGGCCGCAGAGCACACTGTTCGGCAAGAACGCGTCCGCCGGCGTCATCAGCGTCATCACAGCACTGCCCGCAGACGAACTGAGCGGATCGCTCGAAGCCAGGGCAGGAAACTATAATTCAGTCGTGTTGAAAGGCGAGGTGTCGATTCCGCTGTCGGATAATGCCGGAATTGGCTTGTCTGCAGGCACCAATACCAGTGACGGTTACTTCGATAACACGACGACTGGATCGGAAATCGGCGAGCGTGACCGCTACAATATACGTGCACAGCTTGCGCTGTCGCCGGCTGACAACGTTGAACTGCGCTTCATTGCCGATTATGACGAGATCGAAGAGACGTGCTGTGGCGTGGGCAATATATTTGCCGGGCCATCGTCCGCCGTGATTGCCGCAGCGGGTGGCGCTCTTAATACCAACAACCCGTTCGCTTATTCGAATTCCTTCGATACGGATCCCTTCAACAAAATCGAGAACAACGGTATTTCGCTGCAGGCGGACATCGATTTCGACAATTCGACGCTGACATCGATCACGTCGATACGAAACGTCAATCGGATCGAAGACATCGATCCCGATTTCACGTCAGCGGAGCTACTGGCGGGCCTTATCTCTGAAACCGACATCGATACCTTCACACAGGAGCTGCGCTGGTCGTCCAGCGCCGGCGACAACATCGACTGGCTGCTAGGCGCCTTTTACTTTGACGAAAGTGTTCGCTATGACAGTGAGGCCATCTACGGTGATGATGTGAGGTTGTATGCCGATTTACTGGCAGGTGCTATATCCACTGGCATGCTGGTACCCGGCACACTTGCGACCGTGGAGGCGCAATTGGCGCCTTTCGGTGTGCCTCCCGGGTCGTTCTTTTTCCCAGGAACGGGAGCCAGGGAAAATTCCGGCCAGGAGAACACCGCACTTTCGATATTCACGCAGATTGACTTCCACCTGGGTGACCGCACGACGATTACTTTGGGTGCGAACTACACGACGGATGAGAAAGACGCATTTGTCAGGCAGAACAATACGGACGTGTTCTCATCGCTCGATTTCGTCAACATTGGCTTCCTCAGCGCGTTGCAAAATATTGCGATGATGGGTGGTGACCCGACCGATCCGATGAATATCGGAATCGCACAGGCGATTGGCGCGAATCCGTGCCCACCGGCGGGCGCTTTGCCGTGTAACCCGCTGCTCGGCCTTCAGCAGCTACAGGTACTGCCGACGTTCGTCAATTACCCGAACGTCGTTGAGAACGGTAACACCGATGACAACGACACGACCTGGACGGCACGAATCGCTTTTGACGTCAATGACAGCGTGAACGTTTATGCTAGCGCGTCGACCGGTTTCAAAGCGACGTCATGGAACCTGTCGCGCGATGCGCGCCCGTTCCCTGCCGATCTGGCGGCGATAGAGGCGGCTGGACTTGCAACACCCAACCTGACGACGGGTACGCGTTATGCCGGTCCGGAGGAATCGACCGTTTACGAGCTGGGCCTGAAGGCGAAGCTCGACAGGGGCGCGCTTAACGTCGCCGTGTTCGACCAGTCGATTGAGGGTTTCCAGAGCAATCTCTTTGGTGGATTGGGCTTCACTCTCGCCAATGCGGGCGAGCAGTCGACCATTGGCCTCGAAATTGACGCAACCTACTATCCGGTCGACGCTTTGCAGCTGACGTTTGCTGGAACGTTTATGGACCCAGAATACGATTCGTTTGTTAATGCTCCAGGCCCTAATGGCCTAACGGATTTGTCTGGCCAAAAACCGGCGGGTATACATGAACAGAGCGTTGTCGTCTCAGGGACGTATAACTGGGACATGGCAAATGGCAGCACCGCATTCGCACGCGCCGAATATCAGTATGAAAGTGATGTGCAGGTAGTTGACAATGTTCCGGAATCCATCGCGTCTCGCGAAATGAATATTCTTAACGCGAGTTTCGGCATCTCCACGCCCGGTGGCTGGGACATCATCGCCTGGGGCCGCAACCTCACCGACGATGAGTTCCTGTACAGCGCGTTCCCAGCGACCTTCCAGCAACTACCGGCGCCATCTTCGGTGAACGGCTACCCGAGCGCGCCGGCAACGTACGGATTAACGGTTAGGAAGCACTTCGACTAGTCGCACTTGAGCGAAAACACGAGCGTCACACCATTTTCAGTGTGACGCTTTTTTTTTGGTGTAGCAATGCGGAAAATGTATAGTAGACAACAATCATCACAGACAGACGAGAGTATTTTTCATGGCCAACTACATCATTGCCTATCACGGCGGTAAACAGCCTGAGAGCCCTGAAGAGGGCGCCAAACATATGGCGAAATGGAAAGCCTGGGTCGACGGACTAGGTAGTGCGGCGGTCAACCCTGGCACGCCGTTGGGAAAATCCAGGATCGTAAGTGCTACTGGGGTATCGGACGATGGTGGTGCGAACCCGATGTCGGGATATTCGGTCGTCGAAGCCGACAACATGGATGCGGCGCTCGAAATGGCTAAGGCATGTCCGTTCCTTGACACCGGCGGCACGCTTGAAGTCGCAGAAATGAAGAAGATGTAGAGATCCGCAACGCCACGGTGATGTACGCAAAATGCATAATAGTCACTATGTGCCCCTCAGGGGACAAGCTACAGCGCGATCCACCACCAATAGCTATTTGGATAATTCAGCGGCAAAACACCCAACGCGTTTTCGAAATCGTTGGCTTCGCTGGCTTTTATGCCGACATCGGAAAAAGTGTAGATCAGGGTTTGGCCATTGACCGATGCTGAAACCGAACGCCTCGGATCGGCCGCCTGCAGGTAGTAACCTAATTCACATTCAGCACCATCGTTTCGATCTGCTGGATCGGGGCAATACGCTTGTCGCGCAAGGTCGCTGTGGTCGAGTCGACCAAGTTCTTCAAATCCGCTACCAAGGTCCACGCGGTACGCGGCGAATCCGCTGAAGTGATCGACAAAAGTATCGGCCCAATATTGCACCGGTATGGTTAGTACGCCGGCCTCGTCGAAGTAGTTAAACGACAGGTGATCGTAGCTCGCGCGTGTCCATGCGAACCCGCTAGCCGCAAATTCCGGCGTAAATGAATGTACTAATACGGGTTGCGTCAGGTCGGCCACATTGAATATTTGCAGTTGATAACCGGGATTCAGCCCTTGGTTGTCGCCACTGAACCCAATCGTCAGCAGATGATCGTCGCCTAGCGGATGGATGTAGGTCGTCACACCGGGTATCTCGAGCTCACCCATCAATAACGGCTGATTTGGATCGCTCAAATCGAATGAAAACAACGGGTCGATGCGTCGAAACGTCACGACGAAGCCGCGATCGCCGTTGAAGCGCGCGCTGAATATGCGTTCGTTTGGTCCAAAACCCTCAACTTTGCCGACGACACTCATTGTGCCGCCACCGGTATCGCTCAACACATATAAATTGTTGTCGACGTTGCGGCTGGTCGCAGTGGGTTCCAATTCATTGCGGTGTGTCGCGACCCGCAGAAAGCCGTTGTGCTCACTTAGTTGAAACGGATCGTAGACCAGGCCCTTGACCTTGCCAATCGCTTTGAACGCCGGCCGCCCTGACCCGATCGTGAACTTATAAATCGCAGTTTCCTGGCGTTGCTGCGGATCCCACCACCAGCCATTACTCGGCTGCATTAAGTACAGGCTGTCATTGCTCGCATACACATTCCAGGCATTGTTGGTAATCGCCGTCGTCGCAATATTTGCGCCATCAGTGTCGAGGCTGGTAATCGCCGTCAACGAGTAATGCAGAGACACATCCGGCATTTCGACCGAACAATTCGGGTTTGAAACCTCCGTGTATTCAGCATTACCATTCGCGACCCAGAGTCCCGGCAGGAAGTCCTGTGCGTCATAGGTAGCGACAATGTTCGCAACGCGTTCCCGGATTTGCGCGGTTAGCGCCGCGACGGCATCTTCGTCATCCACACTAACGGCCACCGAGTATTGATCTCGTAGCGCCAACAAGTCCGTGTCTTCAAAAATTTGCGGCGGCATATTTGGCGAAAAATGCGTTACCAGGTGCATGCGATCGTCGATGCGACGTGCGGCGATTTCAAAGCCGTCTGTCAGGACTTTGCGCAACAAGATTGGATTGCTCGGATTCGAGACGTCAATAAAGTGCAACTCGACTTGCGGCGACCACCAGTAGTCTGGCGCCACCAGTGACGCAAGAGTCGCGTCGTTGGCCGCGAAAATTGACGTTGCTACGACCAAACGTTGATTTACCTCGTCGAGCAACAGCCCATTTATGAAACCGTGTTCGACGACTTTGAGACTGGCGATTTCTCGCAATTCATCAGGTGGCAGTCCATTCGCGATGACGAGATGTCGGCCATCAATCGTGTACAGGTTGCCGTTCATATCTGCTTCTACGAGGTCGAGCTCATCAACTCCCGATTCCTGATTATTGGTGCCGGTAAACGAATCAAAAGCTTCTGGAGTTGCGGCAGCACCAGTAGCGATTCCGGTCGCACCAGCCGTCGACAGTGGGCAGTCGAGGCAGGTCACAAAACCGAAATCGAGCAACAAACGCGAAATCGATTCTGCGACATAGTCTTTGAGTTCATCACAACTCTGACTCGGATTTAAGCGCAGCTTTTCAATGGGTGTTTCCGTGAGCGTATCCACAGGGGGAATTGGCTCCGGCGAACTCGCAGATCCACCGGAGCCACACGCTGCGATCAGCGCAGACGCCAGAATGACTAAGAATCCATTGCATGATTTTGAAGTTGTCATCGGTCTCTCCTCTCGTAGCGCATCCGACGCAGCTACAGAATTGTTATCTCGGCCGCGAGAACGTTGCCTAGATTTGTCACCTCGCCGCTAACGCGCACTCGCGTGCCCACGTTAAGGTCGGCAGCTGCGCCGCCAACAATAGTGGTCATCGCGTCGAAGCTGACAGTGACATTGTTAATAGTAAGATTTGTGGCGTTATCGGAAATCTCGATAAAGCCAACGAAGTTCGCGGTAAAAGCGCTCAATTGGTTGGTATTCAGGCTTGCCGCGTTCGCACTGTTTAGATCGGTATCGGCAACGCTAAATATTCCGGGTTCGGCTGCAAGCTGGACCACGGAATCGGCGATAAGCTCTCCTGCGCCACCCAGGGACACGCCGGTAACCAAAACCACTTGCCCTATCGCCGGTTGACCAAATGGTATCTCGAGGATGCTGGCTTGAGAGTAATCGATCGTGACGCCGCCGAGTGTAAATTGCATGGTATTTAGGTCGACCGCCGAAATAGACGTGCCGAGGCTAAATTGGTTGTTGATGGCTGGCACGCCGAGATAACTGGCGAAAAGATCGCCATTGGTGTCCTTTAACGCGCTGACCTCGATGTTAGTGCCAACAACTATGTCGTCGATCGTAGTGACGCCGGGAATGTCGAAATTGACGACGGCGCTGAGGTTCACCGTTTGCCCGAGTACCGTCAAAACGCCGTTCACTGTATCGACTGCCGACACGGGTCCGGTTACGTTAGCTTGATATTCGACCAAAAGCGCGCTTTGCGCATTGTTTTCGATCAAGGACAACACGCGAACCACTTGCCCAACATTCAGATCGGTCTCGGCGACCGGCACACCGTTGGCGAGTATTACGCTCGAATTGATCGGTATGATCTCGCCATTGACGATGACACTGCTGAATCCTTCAATCGGACCATAGGTGACGGCCGCAGTTTGAACGACAGGCTGCGGCGTTGGGCCACCACCTTGATCGATTTCACAGGCCGCACACATCGCTGCCAATGCGGTCATGATTATCAGTTTCGATCCGTTCAATAGCGTCATTCTCATCCCCTGTGGCTGCTCCCTGAAGCCTCAGTTTTGAATCCAATACATGCCGAGGCCTAGGCGCAAGCCATCTTTGTCATCCGTCTTCAGCTCATGTTCGGTAAGCCACGCGTCAACACGTTCCAAAAATGTCTGTCCCTCGCGATAAATAAATTTCCGATACGCCGGTAGCGCGGTTTGCGGGATACGCGAATTGAATGCGCGAGCCTCGAAGCGGCTGGCTGCGTTTTCTTCGTGATATAGATTGTGCGTAACGGTCATACCGAGGTCTTCGATTACGCTGCCGGCACGCGTAAGCGCCTCGGGTTCGGCAGTATCCAGTCGATAGTTGCGGCGCAATACGCGTAGCCTGCCGTCGGGCACCTCCTCAACGGCGCCAACGCGTTTTAGCTCTCGTAGAATCGTAATAGCCGGCACATCGCCGCTATAGCGACGCACGATATCCTCAAAACTCTGTTCCGGCCCGTCGACACTCAATGGCAACGGCCGGCCGGCGCCGTCTAAGAATTTCGGGTCCAGGTGCCAGGCCCTCAACACGCGTGAAATGCGATCCTGGCGGTGCATGCTCATTGCGTCGTGGCTGGATGCCTCGATCACGTCTTTGATGCGGCCAACTTCCTTACGATCCAAGCCGGTCAGCAACGCCGTGCGCGACACGTTCGTCGGCCGGCCGCGCAGGCCATAATCCTTACGCGCCAGCTCGACATAGACTTCCTTGCTCAGTTGCACGAATTCTTTGTGCATAACGCCGTGTTTCAGCAGCATTCTGACGATCGGTCGAAGCGCCCAGCGACAGGCCGCAACTGCAGCAGTTTTGAGTGCAGATTCCATTATTGAGGAGTTTTACCTCAATAATGGTATTTATCAAGACCTTTTTGACATAAACGGGAAAACGGCTGCGGGCTTTGCGAACGCGATCGCCGGACACTACAGCCGTGCAAGGAAGTAGGCGAGGCCATGCAGCAGGAAGCCAGACAAAATGCAGCCGGCGAAGACAGGTCCCGAAAATCGGCTCGCCGACGCGCGCAGTACGATTGCGCTCAACGGGAGGAACAGCAGCAGCCCGGTGACAGTGCCCGGCGAGTAGAGGCCCAAGCCTAGCGTAGCCAGGCTATGCACCAACGCGTTTAGGCCAAGCAATGCAGCAAACGTGGTGGCGAACCAGGCCATGCGCGGATAATAGAACGCCGCAAGCGTGCCGATAGTGAATAGCAGGAGTGCGACGGTATTTATGAGCAGAAACCGCTCGGGGCTCACTTCGGCACCCGGAGCAATCACAGTCCATGCAGGTAACCCGGCGAACCATTCCTCCATAACATGCAGCAAAAATGCGAATGGCAAAAAGATAGCCGCGCGAGGCGCGGCTGTACGATCAGCGTACTTCGTAGGAGTGATGTCCACGCCTGCGTCCTTCTAACGATACTTCGCGCGCAATAGCGGAGAATAACATTCTGAACGCGTGCGTCATGCTGCGAATGACTGTTTGTGACGAGTATTCGACGCTAGCGTTTCGACTTCTTTTTCGCCTTTGGCTTTGGCTTCGGGAGCTCCGCTTCAGTCAGAGATATTAGGTCAGTAAGCCATTCACCGTCTTCGATCTTGTCTTGGATGAGAAACGAGGGTTTCGCGCCGGGGTACGGTGGAGCCTCGACAACGTCGCCAATAAAGGATCGGCCCGCATTCGTGGGTTTGACGAATAGCTGATCATCACAAATAAGCGCAACAACTTTACCTATGGAATACAGTACGTATTCACCAAACACTTTTCGATAGGTAACCTGACACCTGTCGTCTATTTGATCGGCTACGAATTGTACGAAATCCGGGTCAGATGCCATAAGCGATAGCCTATTCTTCGTCGCTAGTCTCTAAGTCCTCGATGAATGGCGGTTCGTCAGGCGTTTGCGCTGGTTCTGGATCGGTTTCAGGTGTTGCTATCGGCGCAGCCTCGGTTGCCGGTTCTGCGTTACTTGGGGCGGCGTCTTTTTGCCCGCAGTTCCAGCCCCAGCCAGTTAGTTTTTCGATAAATTCCGCGGTTTTTTGTTCACAATAGCTCGCGTCGCTTGTTGCACGCCATAACACCCGTGGCTCGCCAGGAGCCTCGGTATCTTTGTAGTAGTGCACCTCGCAGGGCACGGATACACCGGGTTCAGTAAAGATCTCGACGCGCCGCTGCAGTTCGCCATAGGAGCATTGGTAGGACTCGGCGCCGTGCGCATATGATAGGCACAGTATTGTCGCCGCCAGCACTATAAATACGCTATTGCTTTGCATGTCGCTCATCCAGGCAAGAATAAAAAGAACTCTTTGAGTATAGCAATCGAGATACGTTTTTCCGCAGGTTGCGGCGAGCACGATATGAGACTTTAAAATCGGTCCGGATAGTTGAGCTAAGTCGCATTTGATGAGCTAGTCCGAAGCTTTCAAGTCACTGTTTTTGCAGGCTGGTGCGATAAACATCCTGCATGTGCGCAACCGATCTTTTGATCTACTAGACTTGTCTGATATCGACGGCGATTCTTGAGGAGATAGCTGGATGAAAGTCTCGTTTCTAAAAGCACCGGTCGGCGGCATTATCGGTCTGGAAATGATTACCTTTGTCGAGCCGCTCGGGCTCGAGTGCGTCGCCGGCAGTCTTGAGTGTCACGGTCACGAGTGCCAGATCGTCGATTTGCGTGTCGATGGCATGGATAAGGGGATGAAAAAGGCTGCAGCGTTCGAGCCAGAGATCGTTGGGCTGCAGGTCAATTTCACAACCGAACGTTATCGTGCATTGCGCGTAATTCAGGAAGTCAAGCGGTTGATGCCGAACGCACTAATGGTCGTCGGTGGTCACGATGCGTCGCGGGATCCGAAGTGGTTCTTGCGCCCGGATGTGGACATTGTTGCCGTTGGTGATGGCGAAGAAATCATGCCGGGGCTTGTCGCCGAGTATGAACGTGGCGGTGACTTCAAAAGCGTGCCAGGACTGGTGTTGAATCGCCCGCACGGACACGTCGACACTGGCCCAGCCCGGGCTCGGCCCAAACTCGACGACTTGCCGTTGCCAGCGCGCCACCTGATCGATGAATACGCGAGCGAGTACTACATTAACTTTCGCCGGCCGCTGGCACTGATGGAAACGGCGCGGGGTTGTCCCTTCAAATGCAATTTCTGCTCCGTCTGGAAATTTCACGAGAGCACATTCCGCGAAAAATCACCAGAGCGCGTCGTCGAAGAGTTGGCGCAGATTAAAGCCCCCAACGTTTTCATTACGGACGACATATTTTGGCTCAGTGTCAAACGCGGTCGCGCGTTGGCCAAAGCGCTGAAGGAATCCGGGATCAAGAAGCATTTCACGATTCAGACGCGTTCGGACATCATTTGCAAATTCCACGACCTGGTAGAAATGTGGAAAGACTGCGGCAGGATGACCGTCTTCTTAGGCTTAGAGAAGATCGATGACGCGGGTCTGAAGTCCGTCAACAAGCACAACGTGGCGGAAAAGAACGATCGCGCCATCAAGATCCTTCAAGATCTCGACATCGGATACACGCCCAATTTTATCGTCGACCCGGACTGGGAGCCGGAAGATTTCAGCAAGCTCAAACGCTGGATCGATCGGACCGGTGCCTACAACAGCGGTTTTTCTGTGCTGACCCCACTACCGGGAACAGATTTGTGGGACGAATTGCAGGATCAGGTGGTGACCGACGATTGGGAGCTTTTTGACATCGTGCACACGGTGTTGCCGACTAAAATGCCACTCGATCAGTTCTATCGCGAATACGCTGGTTTATGGCAACACACACTTGATACTCGTTTTCGCGAGCAGGGCCGCCTGGCGGCCTACGTAGGCCTGCTCTATGCGTTGGCGGCACGCAAGGTCACGCTAACCGCTATGCGCCGCGGTATGCGGCTCGGCATGGCGAATATGCTTAGTAAGCCCGAGACATTCCTGCGCGCGCATGAACGGAGCGAACAGCGTTTGGACCGTATGCAATCATTGCTGGCGCGGCCCGATCCGATCCACGAAACCTCGGCGGTTGCTTAAGCGTTAGCCTGCAGACCTCAAGTCATTCGCAGAATGACTTTGCCACGCGCACGCCGCTCGGTGATGGCCCTGAAAGCATCCACGTAATCATCCAGAACATAGGATTCTGTCACACGCGGTGCTAGCTTGCCGTCTGCGATCATCTGAGCCAATTCCTGCGTGTTTTGTACCTGCAGCTTCGGATTCTTCGCGACCCAAGTTCCCCACCAGACACCGATTATGCTCGCTTCTTTAAGGAGTGCGATATTCGCTGCGAATTTCGGAATGTCGCCGCAGGCAAATCCGATGACGAGGTAACGCCCGTGCCAGGCGGTTGCGCGAAATGCTTGATCAGCCAACTCGCCGCCGACTGGATCGTAAACGACGTCGACGCCTTTGCCATCTGTCAATTCCTTCACTGTTTCTTTTAGTGGTACTTCAGAATAATTGACTGTTAGATCTGCGCCCGCAGCGACTGCAAACTCGAGCTTTTCATTGCTACTTGCCGCCGCAATAACACGTGCGCCCATGGCCTTGGCGATTTCGACGGCCGTGATGCCGACGCCGCCCGCTGCGCCCAGCACGAGCACCGTTTCTCCCGGCTGCAGGTGCGCACTTTGCTTAAGCGCGTGATAGCTCGTACCGTAGGTAACGGCAAAACCGGCACCCTGTTCAAAGCTGAGTCCTGCGGGCAACGGCATCGTCGTTTGCTCGTCGGCGACACACTTTTCGGCAAATGTTCCACCGCGTGTTGTGACGATGACTTTGTCGCCGACGGCAATTCGCTTCACGCGATCGCCGACGGCCGAAACGACACCAGCGGCCTCATTTCCCGGAACAAACGGAGTTGGTGTTTTGACCTGATATGTCCCGGCGATGGACAATACGTCCGGGAAATTTATTCCAGACGCCGCAACATCGACGACAATCTGCCCTTCGCCCGCGACCGGATCGTCATGATCCTCGATGACCAGCGATTCGGGTGGGCCGTATTCTTTACAGACAAGTGCACGCATTTCTTTTCCGTGCCAGTCTATTCGGACAGGTCGATGCCGAGTTTTTGAGCACCTTGCATCGCGAACTTACTGGTCTGCTCGAATCCGCTGGTAAGTTCCTTCATTCGCGCTTCGTCGTTTATAGCGTCCCAGGCCTCTGCGATGCCTTCGGCCGTAAGCTTGTCGGGTAGTAGATTGATGCCGTCTGTTTCGAATCCTTTGAACACGGAGAAACTGCCGCCGCCTGCCCCGAGGATCTTGCGGCTCGGCGCATCAGGCCCGGCGAGAAAAACGATGGCGGGGCTCACAGACTCCGGAGACAAGAGTTTGAAGACGGGCTCTGGAAACAGGCCCTCGGTCATCGCGGTGCCGGCAGTTGGTGCCAGGCAGTTGACACGCACATTATTTTTGGCGCCCTCAAGATGCAAGGTGTTCATTAGGCCAACCATGGCCATTTTCGCGGCACTGTAATTGGCCTGGCCGAAGTTTCCGTACAGCCCAGAGCTAGAAGTCGTAAATACGATGCGACCGTAATTTTGCTCGCGCATGATCTCCCAGACCGCTTTCGTGCAGTTAACGGTGCCCATCAGATGCACATCGATGACCAAACGAAAGTCGTCTAAGGACATTTTCAAAAAAGATTTGTCACGGAGGATGCCGGCGTTGTTGATTAAGATGTCCACGCGTCCCCAGGCGTCCATCGCCTGACGAACCATGTCTTCGACCTGCGAAAATTTCGCGACGTTGGCGCCATGTGCGATCGCTTTTCCGCCAGCTTCTTTAATTTCCGCGACAACGGCATTCGCGTTTGCAGACTGTCCGTGATCGTCACCGAGATCGTTGACGACGATGTTGGCACCACGTTCCGCCAATGCCAGTGCATGGCAGCGTCCGAGGCCCCGGCCGGCGCCTGTGATTATGGCCACCTGGCCATCGAGAATCATAGTCATTTCTTCGTCTCTCATGTTGATTTCTTCGTTAGCCAACAACCATCATTGACAATATCTCAGCGACGAGTGCGGGTGTTTCCTCGTCTTCGATCTCCACCGTCACCGCATTCTTTATCAGCCATTGTCCCGGCTTCTTTTCAGTCACTTCAAGGACTTTCTGCCGGGACCGGATACGTTTGCCGACGCGCACGGGCATCAGGTAGCGAACCTTGTCGGAACCGTAATTGATACCCATGACAAGATTGTCGGGCACGATCGCGTTTTGTGCGGTCAAATAGGATAACAGCGACAACGATAGGAATCCGTGTGCAATCGGGCCACCGAAAGGCGTCTGCGCGGCCTTTTCTGGGTCAACATGAATAAACTGATGATCGTTCGTCGCGTCGGCGAACTGATTGACACGTTCCTGCGTAATCTCAATCCAGGGTGACGGTTCCAGCTCCCTGCCAATAAGGCTTGGAAGGTCGTCGGGTTTAATGGTTTCTGTCATGATTATTTTTGCACTCTCGCTTTTGTCGTCTGCGTCATGCTCACAGCGGCTAATTTTGGCACAATCCAACTATAGAGGCCTGTCAACTGGGCGATGCCGTTGATTCGGGCGATTGACAAGGAAATGCTGCTGAAATGACCGAAAACCCGCCAAAAATATCTGTGCTGTTCGTCTGCATGGGCAATATCTGCCGCTCGCCAACCGCAGAGGGCGTTTTCAGGCACGTCGTGCATGAATCTGGATTAGCGGACCTGATTCGGGTCGATTCTGCAGGAACGCATGCCTATCACGTCGGTGAACCACCGGATCGCCGTGCGCAGGCTGCGGCGGAGCGGCGTGGTTTTACGCTCGCAGATATTCGGGCGCGGCGCGTCCGCGAAACCGACTACGCTGAGTTCGATTACGTCATCGCCATGGACCGTCTGAACCTGCACATGCTCACGGAACAGGCCGGCGGGGAATACCACGAACGTCTAAGTCTATTTCTGGAACACGGATCGAGTGATGAACTCGAGGTACCCGACCCGTATTACGGCGGTTCGGCTGGATTTGAACGCGTATTGGACCTTGTCGAGGAAGCGTCCCGACGTCTGCTCGAGACGCTTCGCTCACGACATTCGATTTAGGCGCTAGCCCTGATCACTTGAGTCTGCGGCTGGCTTGGTCGGCTTTTGTACCGCCGCTGGCGGCGTTTCCCACGGCAGCAATCGGTTTTCCGGTTTGCTTACGGGTTGCTCAGCGGCTTTCTCGGCCGGCCGGTCTACCGTTTTGTCGGCCGGTTTCTCAGCCGGTTTCTCGGCCGGTTTCGGTGCTGCTTTCCGCGCTGCCGGTTCTGGTGAACCATTGCCTTTTGCCGGTGCGTCGCTTGCTGCAGGCTTTGTTTCAGGCTTTGGCTCAGGCCTGGATTCTGGTCTTGGCTCAGGTTTTGCGGTCGTCTCTGTGGCGACAGGTTTCGATACCGGCGTCGATGCTGCTGGCTTCTCCGTTGCCGCGGCGCGTTCGGCGTCAGTTCGTGCGCGCGGTGGAGCGGAATCTACGGTTTGCGTCGATGGTTGTTGTGATTCTTGCACCTGTGGTTTTTTATCCCGCTGCGTTCGCTGCGGCTTTTGTTCCTGATTCTGCGCTTGTTGGGTTTCAGTACTCTCGTTGGCTGGCAGATCCGCGCTGCGCCGACGCCGACGTCCGCCACGGGTGCGGCGATTGCGAGTCGGTCGCTTCTGTTCGTCGCCTACGTCCTCTTTCTTCGCTTGTGCCTGAGCCTGTTTCTGAGGTTTTTGATCATCAGGTTTCGACTTCTTGGTGCGTTTCCTAGTGCGATCCTTACTAGCGTCCTGGGACTTAGACTTCGCCGGGTGTTTTTTCGAACGCTTGCGATTGCTGCCTTGCTGGCGCTGATCACTGCGTTGACGAGTGCGCTGACTTCCACTTCGTTTGTGCGAGCTTTGCGATGCACCTTTGCGGCGGCGCACCTGTTTCTTGGGTTTCTTCGCTTTGCTATCGCTCGCGAACAATCCTGTTAGCCATGCCCAGAAGCCACCGGTTTTCTGCCGTTTCGGCGCAGGCGTCGATGGCTGGATCACGCCGATCGCTGCTTGTTCGGCGATTTTTCGTTCTTCGATGGACTGCGGAATTTCTGCTTCCGTGTTCGCTTCCGCAAATGAATAACTGACACCAGCGTTTTCAGGTAGTTCGGTTTGATCGTCACGGACGCGGCGAATGTCGTAATGAGGCGTTTCCAGATGCGAGTTGGCAACCAGAACAACCTGCGTGTCGTTGTTGGTTTCAAGACTTTGTACCCAGTCTCGTTTCTCGTTTAGTAGATAGGTAGCAACTTCGACCGGCAACTGTGCGATGACTTTTGCGGTGCGTTCCTTGCGTGCCTCCTCGCCGATGATTCTAAGAATCGCTAGCGCAAGTGACTCATTCGATCGAATTGTGCCGAATCCGGAACAGCGTGGGCAGCTCTGGTAGGCGGACTCACCAATGGACGGACGCAGTCGTTGGCGTGACATTTCGAGTAGGCCGAAGCGCGTAATCTTGCCGATTTGCACGCGCGCGCGATCCTGGCGCACCGACTCACGCAGTCGATTTTCGACATCGCGCTGATTCCGCTGCGGACCCATATCAATAAAGTCGATAACGACGAGTCCGCCGAGGTCGCGAATCCGCAACTGGCGGGCAATTTCTTCCGCGGCTTCGAGGTTTGTGTTCAACGCCGTCGCTTCGATGTCGCCACCTTTGGTGGCACGTGCCGAGTTGATATCGATAGAGACCAGCGCTTCGGTGTGATCGATCACGATGCTGCCGCCAGACGGCAGCGTCACCGAATGTGCGAACGCTGACTCGATTTGCGATTCAATCTGGAATCTTGTGAACAGCGGCACCGGGTCATCGTAATATTTAAGTTTTTTCGCATTGTGCGGCATGACCTGTCCGACGAACTCGAGCGCTTCTTCGTAGGTCGCATGGTCATCGACCAGAATTTCGCCAATTTCATTCGTCAGATAGTCGCGTAATGCGCGAACCACCGCGTTACTCTCACGATACAACAGGAACGGTGCAGGACGTCTCAACACATGATCGAGAATCGCCTGCCAGACCTTCAGCAACGTCTCCAAATCCCAGGCGAGCTCCTCGGCGCTGCGATCGATACCCGCTGTACGCAGGATGACACTCATGCCTTTCGGAATGTCGACGTCATTAAGCGACTTTCGCGCCAGATCGCGGTCTTCGCCGACGATACGGCGGGACACGCCGCCCGAGCGATCCTTGTTTGGCTTAAGAACGATAAAGCGGCCAGCAAGGCTGACATACGTCGTCAGTGCTGCCCCTTTGTTGCCACGCTCTTCCTTGTCGATTTGAACGACAATGTCCTGGCCTTCCTTCAGGACTTCTCGGATATTCGGCTTCTTGCCGGCGTCAACGTTGGTCAGGAAGTATTCGCTGGAGACTTCTTTCAGCGGCAGAAAGCCGTGTCGTGCTGCGCCGTAATCGACAAACGCGGCTTCGAGGCTGGGCTCGACGCGAGTGATCTTGCCTTTATAGATATTGGCCTTTTTACGTTCGCTCGCAGGCCCTTCGATATTTAGATCGAATAGACGCTGGCCGTCGACCATCGCCATGCGCAACTCTTCTTCCTGAGTTGCGTTGATTAGCATTCTTTTCATGTTGCCCTACTTGTAAATAGTCTAAGGACAACGAACAGGAACCGGAGTATTGAGCGGTAGCTGACAGAATAGTGCAGGGCGCCGGGCACACGAGGTCGTGGCGCGGAGCAGCGCTGATCAAGAGGCTATTTGATTGTCGTAGTGCGTGAATCCAGCGACGGATAAGCGAAGAATTGCTCGTCAGTAAATTCAATGCACTGAAAATAATCAGCATGATTTCCCTGCGGTCTTGCCGCTTTGGCGCTCGCCGGTTTTGTGCTCGCTGCCAATGAAATCAGGTCACGCGACTGGCGCGACCAAATCGTAAAAACTTTTAGGAGACAGGCGGTAAAGCCGGGATTGGCGGCCGCTTGCATCGTTTAAGTGTATCGTCCGCAAAGCCCGGCGCTCACGCGCGACCCCACGAGCCGGTAATATAACACACGATTAGCCACCATCAAGTCATTGATCATGCAAGAAAAGTCGCCCGAAAAGTCCGAACAGCGCAGGTCGAAAGTGCGAAAAGTGCGCATCGATGCCGAGTCCGCTGGCCAGCGGATCGACAATTTCCTGCGCCGGGAGCTGCCCGGCCTGCCGAAAGGGCGCTTATACCGGATCTTGCGCCGCGGCGAAGTTCGCGTTAATGGCGGCCGGGTGCGGGCCGACTACAAGCTGGCCGAGGGCGACGAGGTGCGGATTCCACCGGCACGGGTCAATGCGTCCGGTGTACCGCCGCCTGAGAAGAGCGCGGCAGCGATCCTTGAGCGGATTCTATTCGAGGATAAACGACTGTTGGTGCTCGATAAGCCGAGCGGACTCGCCGTTCACGGCGGCAGCGGAGTCAGCCATGGCGTCATCGAGCTGTTGCGACACGCGCGGCCCGAGCTCAAGGACTTGTCGCTCGTGCACCGGCTCGATCGGGAGACCTCCGGCTGCCTCGTGTTGGCGAAACGCCGCAGCGCTCTACGGGCGTTACATGCGAAATTCCGCGACGGCGCCGTTGAGAAAAATTATCTCGGACTTGCCGTTGGTGACTGGCAACTCGGCGAGCAGGTGATTGACGCGCCGTTGCTGGTCACAAATCGTCAGGGTGGTGAACGTCATGTTGTCGTCAGCGATGAGGGCAAGCCCGCACAGACGCGGATACGTCTGTCGCGTCGCTACCGCGACTACAGCTTATTGCAGTGTTCCCCATTGACCGGTCGTACCCACCAGATCCGCGTGCATGCGCAGGCGGCCGGCTTCCCGTTGGCGGGCGATGAGCGTTACGGCGATGCGGCCGTCAATCGGCGCATCAGAACACTGGGTTTACCGCGCTTGTTCCTGCACGCGCAGTCGATTGCATTTCCCGACGACAGCGGCAATGACTTGCACTTTACGTCATCATTGGCCGACGACCTGGACGAGTTCCTGCGCAAATTACGGTAGCAAATAGCCCAAAGCCAGCAATCGATCCGCCACCCAGATCATCGGCAATCCGATTAGTGCGGTCGGATCCTCCGTGTGCACCGATTCGAATAACACAAAGCCCGCGCCCTCGAGCCTAAAGCTGCCGGCACAATCGTATGGCTCATCGTGACGCAGGTAAGTCTCGGCCAGGCGTATATCAAATTGCCGAAAGCGGACGGTTGTTGTGTCCGTGTGTTCGTAGCGCTTGCGGGTGACCGGGTCGAGAATGCAGACAGCCGTAAGAAACGTCATCGATTTGCCCGCCGCAGCCATTAGCTGTTCCACAGCCTTTGCGTGGGTGCCCGGCTTACCGAGCACCACGCCGTCTAGCACGGCAAGCTGGTCGGCGCCGATGATCAGCGCGCGGTGGATATTTGCCGACACCGCCTCGGCCTTCTTGCGCGCCAAATGGGTCGCCAGACTGGCGGGATCCAGGTTCTCGGTATTACTCTCATCCACGCCGGGCGATACCGCCTCGTATTCATCCAGGAATCGATCCAGCAGGCCGCGCCGATACGGCGACGACGAGGCCAGAAAAATCTCCGGGGCGGACGGATTTTGCATAGGTAAATCAGCAGCTTGGGAACAAGGTTGCGGAGTTTACTTGGTTCGGCCGGGTTCGCCGAGCGTTTTGTTGAAGCAGCGACCGGTTCGCTTTGACAGTGGCCGCTCTGGTCCTTATCATGCGCGCGCCATGGGCGATCCACTGCGAGATCGGCGCTCCGTCACGGAGTTGGCGAAGGTGCGTCAAATTGTTGAAATTTCTGAAAAAATTGGAAATTTCGACAAATTATCGAGGGTAATCGAAACAGACCTCGCAGCGCTGCCACGGGCCGAGATGCCCACTAACTGGCGGGAAAGGCTCGTTAGCGGTCGATTGAGTTTTGATTTTGCCGATGCGCAGCGCGCTGTGGCGATACTTGAGGGCACGCTCGACGCAGCGATTGCCGCGGTGTGCCAGCGGTGCTTGTCGGCGTTTGCGTGGCAACTGACGATCGAGCTCAAACTGCAGTTCGTCGTGCCGAACGAACCGCTTGAGGGTCGCGAGGGCTACGAGCTCTGGGAGCTCGACGACGAGGTGCTGCGCCCGATGGACATTGTCGACGAATCGTTGATTATGGCGATGCCGTTATCAGCAAGGCACGAAGGATCGGCAAAGTGCGTCGAGATTGCGCCAGTCGAGACGGGCGAAAAGATGACAACGCCATTTGCGTCATTGAGAACGCAGATGGACAAAGGAAAAAAGAATTAGTTAGTGGCGCAGCGCCGCCATTCTATTGGAGAAGAATATGGCTGTTCAGAAAAGTCGCAGGACCCCATCCACGCGTGGCACGCGACGATCGCATGACAAGCTCAAGAGCCCGACATTGTCGGTTGACCCGACGACGGGTGAAACGCATCTGCGTCATCGTGTCTCGCCGGACGGCTTTTATCGCGGTGAGCAGGTCATCTCGCAGCCTGAAATCGAGGACGACGAATAAGTCATTCCCTGGTAGCCTGCTTTATCGGGCCTAACCGTGATGAACGGTCGTAATGGGATCAATTTCGACGATTTCTCTCGATGCAATGAGCGGCGATCTGGGTGCCGAGGTCGTTGTACGTGCAGCCAATGCGTCGCTTCAAGAACATACTGATCTGAAGTTAATACTGGTTGGCGATCAGCGAGAGCTCGAAGGCCTCGTCACGCGAATCGTTGGCGACGAACCGCGTCTCGAGATCGTGCACGCGTCAGAAATTGTCGAAATGTCGGATGCGCCAGCGGACGCCATCCGCAAGAAAAAAAATTCATCGATGCGTGTCGCAATAGATCTCGTCAAATCCGGCGACGCACGCGCTTGTGTTAGTGCTGGCAACACCGGGGCTTTGATGGCAACAGCAAAGTTCGTGCTTAAGATGCTGCCTGGCATCGATCGGCCCGCCATTATCGCCGAGTTGCCGTCGACAGGTGGATCACTGCACATGCTTGACTTGGGTGCGAACACGGCCTGCACGGCCGAGCAGCTGTTTCAGTTTTCCGTAATGGGGTCGATCGTTTCCGCAGATATCGCTGGCATCGATGCACCGCGAATCGCCTTACTCAATATCGGTGCCGAAGACACAAAGGGAAACCACACTGTCAAAGACGCAGCCGCAATGCTGAATGCGAGCGCCCTCAATTACGTTGGCTTCATTGAAGGTAACAACCTCTTTTCCGCCATCGCGGATGTGGTCGTGACCGATGGTTTTTCTGGCAATATCGCGCTTAAGGCAATGGAGGGCATGGTCGGTTTGATGAAGCACAATATGAAACAGGCTTTCACTCGAAACTGGTTTGCCAAATTACAAGCGCTGTTGGCGCGGCCGGTATTGTCTCGCCTAGCTGTCGATACGGACTCGAGAAACTACAACGGTGCGACACTGGTCGGCCTTAATGGTATCGTTATCAAAAGCCATGGCAGTGCCGATTCGTATGCGTTTCAACACGCTATCCAGACCGCTGTCGTCGAGGTGCGTGATAACGTGCCACAGCAGATCGGGAGTCTGCTGCAACGGGAAGCCGCATGACATACTCGAGAATCACCGGCACTGGCCGGTTCTTGCCAGAAAAAGTGCTCACCAATTTCGATCTTGAGAAGATCGTCGATACGACGGATGAATGGATTCGCACGCGTACCGGCGTTGAGCGCCGTCATTGCGTTGCGGAGGATCAAACAACGTCGGACATGTGCGTTGAGGCAGCCAAGGTCGCAATGGAAAGCGCTGGCGTCAGACCCGCCGATATCGACATGGTCATTATTGGCACGACGTCACCGGATCTGATATTCCCGAACGTAGCAACGCTGGTTCAGCATCGTCTAGGCATCCCAGCGTGCACGGCGTTTAGTCTCGAAGCCGCGTGCACCGGTTTTATTTATGCGCTTACGACGGCGGACAAGTTCATCAAGGCAGGGGAGTCGAAACGCGCACTTGTTATTGGTGCAGAATGCATTACGAAACTCGTCGATTGGAGCGATCGCAATACGTGTGTATTGTTTGGTGATGGCGCCGGTGCGGTTATCCTCGAGCAATCGGATGAACAAGGGATCATTGGATGTCATCTCGGCGCCGATGGCCAATACAAAGACTTGTTGTACTACCCGGTCGGCGCGTCGAAGGACCTGGCCAAAGCCGGCACGGACGAGGCGTCCATTATGATGAGCGGCAAAGATGTCTTTAAGGTGGCCGTCAGCACGCTCGGCAATGTCGCATCAAAGGCGCTTGAGTCGGCCGGTGTGTCACAGGACGAACTCGACTGGCTCATTCCGCATCAGGCCAATCTTCGTATCATTCAGGCGACGGCGAAGCGTCTGAATCTGCCGATGGAAAAAGTTATCCTGACCGTTCAGGATCACGGCAACACATCGGCGGCATCGGTGCCGATGGCACTCGACGTTGGCGTACGCGACGGCCGCATTAAACGCGATCAGATGATTCTCATGGAAGCCTTTGGTGGAGGGTTTACCTGGGGATCGGTATTGATGCGCTTCTAAATAACGCGCCCTACCAGAGACGATTTTTTTTCTCGTGAGATGAACGTCTATGCATACGCTGATGCAGTCGTTGACGGCGCTTGTCTAACCGGTCTCTGCGTATAGCGGCATCAATACTCTTGCTGCTTTGCTTGTCAAAGTCGTCGCGGTAGTCGCAAAAATCCGAATACGCTTCACGAACATGCTTGAGTTCAAGACTGACAAGTTCGATCATGATTACGTCATCGAGATAGCCGATGACAGGAATATCGTCGGGAAGAATGTCCTCGGGGTCTGCGAAATAGACAAACGTTGCGAGCAAGCGTTCCCGATCCGCAGAAGGTAATTGCCATTCGTCGTCAGCCAACATTTGCATTAGCGACTCGAGTTCCGGTATCCGTGTCGCGACAAAATCCGGTAATGGTTCATTTGCGCGAATTTCATCAAGTAAGTGACGGACCGCGTCGATGATTTCAGACTCGTCGGCGTCACGCACGGCTTCACGGGATTGGCGCAACGCATTGCGAAAAAAACGCAGGTCGCGATCACTCAATTCGAATGATAATTTCATACTCATGCGCGGAGGCTACCGAGGTCGGCAGAGACGGTCAATCGTGATCACAAGAAACGCATTTGTAGACGACGAGCAAGCCTCGTATGGTTTACTATAGCGCCGTTACTTGCGGTGCAACCCCATGACCACCAAACTCATCATCGGCAACAAGAACTATTCCTCCTGGTCTCTGCGGGCTTGGTTGCTATTGCGTGAGGCGGAGATCGACTTTGACGAACAGCGCATCGTGCTGGATCTTGGCGATACCGCAAAGAATATCGCCGAATTCGATGCCGCCGGCCGCGTGCCGATTCTGATTCTCGACGATCTAACGGTTTGGGAATCCTTAGCGATCGGTGAGACCGTTGCCGAACGTTGGCCGGATAAGCAACTGTGGCCGACAGACGCCAATGCGCGTGCGCATGCGCGCAGTATCAGTGCCGAAATGCACTCTGGATTTGAGGTATTGCGGGCCAGCATGCCCATGAATTGCCGCGCAATGGGCAGAAAGGTGCCGTTGCCAGATGAACTAACGGCGGACATCGATCGAGTCTTTGAGATCTGGTGTGACTGTCACAAACGCTACGGTGGCGATTGGTTGTTTGGCAACTTTAGTATCGCAGACGCAATGTACGCCCCTGTCGTGCTGCGGTTTCGTACGTATGGCATCAATCTGCCAGAGACCGCGAAGTTTTATGCAAATCGTCTTCTCGAAAGCAATGCTATGCAGGAATGGCTGGTGGCCGCCGAAACGGAAGTTGAAGTCATCGAGCACGATGAAATAGGACAGTAAGCGGCCGTGACCAATGTGCTCAAAGCGAACGTATTGTTACTCGCATTGATTGCTGGCATGTCGAATGCAGCGACGTATGAAATATCTGCTGATGGGTCTGATATTGTCGGCAACGTAACGTCGGTTGCCGCGAGCTTTGAGGATACGCTGATCGATATCGCGCGGCGGCACGGACTCGGCTACCAAGACATTGTGCGCGCGAATCCGGATGTAGATGTCTGGGTGCCAGGCGAGGGCACCGAAGTCATCTTACCCACTCACTACGTGCTGCCGCCTGGACCACGCGAAGGCATCGTGCTCAATCTTGCCGAATATCGGCTGTACTATTTTCCGCAACCGAGCCCGGGACAGGCGGCGACAGTCATGACATTTCCGATCAGTATCGGCCGTATGGACTGGGAAACGCCGCTGGGCATGACGACTATAATTTCGAAAGTCGTCAACCCGGCATGGTACCCACCGCAATCGGTTCGTGATGAACATGCGGCTGAAGGCCGGCCACTCGATAAGATCGTGCTTCCTGGGCCTGACAATCCGCTCGGCAAATACGCACTGCGGCTCGACTTACCGGGCTACTTGATTCACGGTACGAATCGCCCCGCCGGCGTCGGTATGCGCGTGACGCACGGTTGTCTCCGGATGTTTCCAGAAGACATCGAGCATTTGTTCAAGTTCGTTCATTTGAATATGCCGGTGCGCATCATCAACGAACCGGTGAAGATCGGCTGGGAAGGTGACAACCTCGTCATGGAAGTGCACCCGGTTCTCGAGGCGGCGCCGACGGAAACTACCGATGAACCCGTGCGTAATACTGTGCCGACAGCGACGAGCGACGACAGCGAAAAAGACACCGTCGACGACGTTGACGTTACCAACGACCCAGAAAAAGACCCGCTAGCTTATGTCACGGAACAATTTGTCGTGGCGACCAGTGAGCGCCCCGGCCAGTTGGAATGGCTGCTGGTCGAGGAGGTGGTCGAACGTGCCGATGGCATGCCCGTCGCGGTAGGCCAAGGCATAAAAAACGCCGCGGCAAGCGCGGCGTCTGATTAGACTTTCTTAAGTCTGATGTTACTTGGACATCGACCTCTGGAACATACGTTCCATGGCCTCTTTGTTGGCTTCACAGCAAGACTGCGCACCACCAGCGGCCGACATTGCACGATCTGCAGTGCTCTGGGCGGCAGCAGCAGCCTGCGCAGCGCGATCTGCGGATGCACGAGCGGCTTCGGCGGCTGACGCAGCAGCGGCTGCATCAGCAGCAGCGCGATCTGCAGTTGCCTGAATTTCGTCAGAACCCGTTGTAGCACATCCTGCAGCGAGTCCGAGGGTGAGCAGAATAGCGCTCGCTTTAATTACGGTCTTTTTCATTTTCCAATATTCCTCTGTTGGGAAAAAACGGCAGGCGGATTATTTCGCAATTATTCGGGGGCTGCAATGAATATGCCTGTTTTAATTGCATTTTGTCGCCTCCTTGCGACAAAAAACCCGCGTGTAAGCACCACTACAGACCTGGAAGGTACAGCGGGTGGTATGCCTCTCATCGTCATGGCTCGCTACGCTGCGCTTTACTTCCGCTGAGAGGCTTGCCACCCGCTGTACAGCTGCATGCGGTGAGCGCGGCGGCGTCTGCCGAGCGAGTTGAGCAAAGCGGCCCCCGAGTGAGGGAGATGTCGTCGCACTCACCAGATACCCGGCGTATCGCCTCGGACCGAGCCATGACGATGAGAGGCATACCACCCGCTGTATCGCCGCCTACCGCGTATTGCTCTCAGAGTCTCAAGTGGTGGGGTGCTTGCACTGAGCAAACTACTGTATATAATCGCAGGTACTGTGAATTCATACAGGACTGCTGAAATGCGCCCACTGACCCCCAGACAAAAGCAAATTCTCGAGACGATCCAGGACTTTATCGCCGAAACGGGGATGCCGCCGACGCGCGCCGAGATCGCCAATGAGCTCGGTTTCAAGTCGGCCAATGCTGCCGAAGAGCATTTGCGGGCGCTGCAGAAGAAGGGGGTATTAGAGCTTGTGCCGGGCGCCTCTCGCGGTATTCAGCTCAAGGATTCCCTGCGTGAACAGATGGGGCTGCCGCTCGTAGGTCGGGTTGCGGCTGGTAGTCCCATCCTCGCAGAGGAACACATCGAAACGCATTACCGGCTCGATCCGGCGCTTTTCAATCCGAAACCGCATTACCTGTTGCGGGTACACGGCATGAGTATGAAGGACGCCGGCATTTTAGACGGCGATCTGGTCGCGGTGCACCGCACACCCGAAGTCCGCAGCCGACAGATTGTCGTGGCGCGTCTCGATGACGAGGTAACGGTCAAACGTTACCGCCAGGACGGCAAGCTGGTCTGGCTGTTGCCTGAAAACGACGAGTTTGAACCGATCCAGGTCGACTTAAGCGAACAGGTAATGGTCATCGAAGGAGTCGTGGTCGGCGTTATTCGCGATGGTTTGCCATTGCATTGATGGGTTTCGGGTATGCCGCGCGATTCATCATCACTCGAACAACTGCTCGAAAATCCGCACGTCTGGCGCGGTCGCGCGCACGCTCAAACCGAAGCCGGGCTTTCAAGCGGATATGAAAAGCTTGACCGTCATCTGCCTGGCGGTGGTTGGCCGCAACATTCGCTGACCGAAATACTGACCGAGCAGTACGGCATCGGTGAGCTTAAGCTGTTAATGCCAGCATTGTCGCGGCTCAGCGCCGACGACCCGGTCGTCCCTTACACTGAGCCTGGCTGGATTGCCTGGGTAGCGCCACCGTTTCAACCGTATCCACCCGCGCTCGATGCCTGGGGCATCAATCTGTCGCGATTGCTGATCGTGCGGCCAAAAGACGACAGCGAAATCCTTTGGTCCGCCGAGCAGGCGTTGGCCTCGGGCACCTGTGCGGCAGTGTTGCTGTGGCCCGAGACGCTTAACGATCAGGACAGTCGCCGCTTGCAGCTTGCGGCGGAAAAAGGGAGAAGCTGGGCGATCGCGTTTCGGCCAGCCACGGCCCGTCACGAGCCATCGGCGGCGGCGTTGCGTATCGAAATGCAGGCAGACCAGGCGGGCACCCATATCCACGTTTTCAAAAGTCGTGGCGGCCGTCCGGTAAGGCTGCACAGTATTTTCTCGGGCTAGAACCTCGGAGCAACTAATTCATGACGGCGCCGGAGGCGGATAGCTCGAAGAACAAGGCGCAATGGCGACAACATACCCTTAGGTCTGTCGAGCCATTGCAACGCCGCCATGAAATAGTTGCTCCGAGGTTCTGAGGTGGCCCGTACCACTAAAAATCCTGTTCTGGCGCGGGAGGCGGCCCCGGCTCCGCCAGGGAAAATCCATCATGGTGCAAAGCCTGATGGCCTGCAGGTGTTACTGCCGCTCGCCGACGCCGCACCGCCGTCTGAATCCACGCCTTTAAGCACGGCAACACGGCGGCTCTGGTTCTGCGTGTATCTGCCAAACCTGTCACTGGAGGCTAGCGGCAAGGGCACAGCACCCTTGGCCGTAGTGGAAGACCAACACGGCATTCATCGCGTGCTACTTGCGAACGAAGCAGCCATTGCGGCTGGCGTCATGCCGGGGCAATCGGCGAATGCCGCACTGGCGCTGTTGCCGGAGCTCGAACTCGAGGAGCGCTGCACACTAAAAGAGCAGCAGGTACTCGAGTCACTCGCCGCCTGGCTCGAACAGTTTTCATCGTTTGTGTCGATCGTCAGCAGCGATGTACTGCTACTCGAAATCGCGGGCAGCCTGCGCCTGTATGGCGGTTTGCAAAGTCTGCGCCAACAGGTGTCTAAAGGTCTCGAACGGCAGGGCTTCGCCGCATCGCTTTCGATTGCGCCGACACCGCTTGCGGCGACCTGGCTTGCGCGCGGTGGGCGACGTGTCTGCGTGCGCGAGGCCACGAATCTGGTGCCGATACTCAGAAAGTTGCCGTTGTACTGCCTCGATTGGCCGGTGGCGGCTACCGAATCGCTGGCGGGCATGGGTATTACGAAGATTGGTGATTGCCTGCGGCTACCGCGCGAAGGTTTTGCGCGGCGGTTCGGTGCGAAGCGGCTGATCGAACTCGATCGTGCGGTCGGCCGGCTGCCGGACCCACGAACCTCCTGGCGTGCGCCTGAACATTTCTGTGCCGACTACGAAATGATTGAGGAACAGAGTGATCGCGAATTACTGCTGGCGATCTGTCGCGAACTGCTGGTGGCGCACGAACAGTTTTTGCTCGTGCGACAACTAGGTACGCAGCGACTGTGTTTCAGTTTTTATCACCTTAAAGCAGCGGCGACGAAGTTGTCACTCGGTTGCATGCAGGCGGATCGATCGGCGAAGCGCTGGTCGGAGCTGTTGAGTATTCGTTTCGAACGCCTAGGTTTGCCCGAACCTGTGATTGCGGTTCGTCTGCAGGGCGGACATACACAGCCGCTGCAGGCCGAGTCCGGACGTCTGGCGTTTCAGGGACGCGCAGAGGGAAGCGAACGTTATTCGATGACGCAACTGGCCGAACGTTTGGTGGCGCGTATCGGCAACCAGTCGGTGAACGGCGTGGCGACGGTGGCCGAACATCGGCCACAGCTTGCGTGGCGCTCGCGCAATCTGCTGGCTGGCAAAGTCAGTGATGCGCTGTCGTTCGTCAAACGCGGCCTTAAGCGGCCGCTGTGGATGTTGCCCGAACCGGCACCGCTGCACGCCGAAGAAGGCTACCCGCTACATCTCGGCCGGCTGAGGTTGCTCGAAGGCCCTGAGCGTCTCGAGACTGGCTGGTGGGATGAGAATGGGATTGCCCGTGATTACTACACGGCCATTAATCCGCGTGGCATGCGGTTGTGGATTTTTAAGAATCGCAGCACGCGGTCTGATTGGTACCTACACGGCATCTTTGGATAATGAACACGCGGCACTGCCGTTATGCCGAGCTGCATGCGATATCCAATTTCACGTTCTTAAGAGGTGCATCGCACCCCGAGGAACTCGTCGAGACGGCCGCCGCACTCGGTTATGAAGCACTCGCGATCACCGACGAGTGTTCGATGTCCGGCATCGTGCGCGCGCACATGGCGGCGAAAGAATGTGGTCTTAAGAAACTCATCATCGGTTCCGAACTGCGCTTGCGCAGTGGCCGCAAGCTCATCGTGCTGGCGAAAAGTTGCACCGGCTATGCGGCACTCTGTGAGCTGATCACGCGCGCACGGCGCGCGGCGGATAAAGGTCACTACGAGCTCACGCGGCTCGATTTCGACAGCGGTTTGCCGGATTGCGTCGTGATATGGGTGCCCGACGATCAGTTTTCGCTCGATGTCGAGGACCATTGGATACGCGAGACATTTCGTGATCGTTTGTGGATTGCCGTTGAGCTACTCGCGGACGGCCGGCAACGCGAACAGCTCGCGCGGCTTCGTGACACCGGCCGGCGCCTGAAGCTGCCACTTGTTGCCTGCGGCGATGTGCACATGCACCGCCGTTCACGGCGAATTTTGCAGGACGCGCTGACAGCGATTCGCGAACGCATCGTGATCGATCAAGCAGGTTTCCTGTTGTATCCGAACGGTGAGCGGCACCTGCGTTCAATCGAGCTTTTACAACGCATCTATCCTGTCGACCTGCTGGCCGAATCTGTGCATATCGCCGCCGCGATGCATTTTTCACTCGATGAGATTCGCTATGAATACCCAGACGAAATTGTGCCCGACGACGAAACAACAGCGAGCTATCTACGGCGCCTGACCGAAGAGGGTATGCGGCGGCGCTGGCCTCTCGGCGTGCCGGATAAGGTCGTCCGGCTAATCGAGCACGAACTACAACTGATTGCCGACCTCGATTATGAGCCGTACTTCCTGACGGTCTATGACATCGTCGCGTTCGCGCGCTCGAAGGGCATTTTGTGCCAAGGCAGAGGCTCCGCGGCGAACTCGGCCGTGTGTTTTTGTTTAGGTATCACTGAAGTCGATCCGGCTCGTATGGCGATGCTCGTCGAACGATTTATTTCGAAGGAGCGCAACGAACCGCCGGATATCGACGTCGACTTCGAACACGAACGTCGCGAGGAGGTGATTCAGTACATCTATCAGAAGTACGGGCGCGAACGGGCAGCACTCGCCGCGACGGTGATTACCTACCGGCCGCGCAGCGCGCTACGCGATGTCGGCAAGGCACTGGGCTTAAGCGATCTGCAGGTTGGCCGCCTATCGCGGTCGATGCAGTGGTGGGACGGCAAGCAGGTCGATGAAAGTCGTATTCTCGAGGCCGGCTTGAGCCCCAATAGTCCGGTGATCAAACGTTTGCTGTACTTGGTCGGCGAGCTGATCGGGTTTCCACGGCACTTGTCGCAACATGTTGGCGGTTTTGTCATATCGAACGGGCCGTTATCCGAACTCGTCCCCGTTGAAAATGCCGCCATGGATGACAGGACAGTCATTCAGTGGGAAAAGGATGACCTCGAGGACCTTGGGTTGCTCAAGGTCGACGTGCTTGGTCTTGGCATGCTGACGGCGATCCGCCGCAGCTTCGATTTGATCCGGAAATTCGATGGCCGCGAGTACACGCTTGCAAATATGCCGGCCGAGGATCCGGTGGTCTACGACATGATTTGCGAGGGCGATACGATGGGTGTGTTCCAGATCGAATCGCGCGCGCAGATGTCGATGTTGCCGCGGCTCAAGCCGCGTTGTTACTACGACCTGGTGATCGAAGTGGCGATTATTCGTCCCGGACCGATCCAGGGCGACATGGTACATCCGTATTTGCGGCGTCGAAACGGCGAGGAGGCTGTCGATTACCCGAGCGAAGACGTGAAGGGCGTTCTGCAACGCACGCTCGGCGTACCGATCTTTCAGGAACAGGTTATGCAACTGGCGATCGTTGCGGCCGGTTTTTCCGCTGGCGAGGCGGATCGTCTACGGCGTGCGATGGCAGCCTGGAAACGTCGTGGTGGCCTCGGCCCGTTTGAGGAAAAGCTGATTAACGGCATGCGTGAGCGCGGTTACAACGAAGGTTTTGCTCGCCAGATTTTTCGACAGATCGAAGGTTTCGGTGAATATGGTTTTCCCGAATCACACTCAGCAAGTTTCGCGCTGCTTGTCTATGTGTCGTGCTGGCTCAAACGGCATGAACCGGCCGCGTTTACCGCGGCGCTGTTAAACAGCCAGCCAATGGGCTTTTATTCGGCGTCGCAGCTGGTACAGGACGTGCGACGACACGATGTCGAGGTACGGCCGGTCGATATTAATTGCAGTGATTGGGACTGCACGCTCGAGGTGCGCGAAGATGGTGCTGCCGCAATGCGGCTCGGACTGCGCATGGTCAAGGGGCTGTCCGAAGACAGCGGTCAGATGATCGAAACCGCACGCGATGCAGGCAGCTATGGCAGTACCCAAGAACTCGTCGAACGTACCGGGCTCGATAAACGCGAGCTTGCAGCGCTCGCGTCGGCCGGTTCCCTGAAGGTATTGGAGGGCCATCGCCACAGGGCCCGCTGGGCGGTGGCCGGTGTCGATAAGCCAAGCGCATTGTTTCAGTCAATGGAGCGTTTCGAGGCGGCGCCGCTCCTCAAAAAGCCCAGCGAAGGGCAGAATATCGTTGCCGACTATCAAAGTATTGGCTTAACGCTTGAGCGGCACCCAATGCATCTGCTGCGCGATCGCCTGAACCGCTACCACTATCACCCGGCCGGGCGGCTGCCGGAGCTTAAAACCGGACAGTGCATCAGCGTTGCGGGTCTCGTCATCACCAAGCAGCGTCCCGGAACTGCAAGCGGCGTTACTTTCGTGACACTCGAAGATGAAACCGGTCACATGAACCTGATCGTCTGGAAGGCCATTGCCGATCAGTATCGGGCGGCGCTACTGAACGCCAAGCTTATGGGCGTGCGTGGCGAAGTTCAGATCGAAGACAAAGTAATCCACGTAATCGCGAAGCAGTTGATCGATCACTCGGAAATGTTAGGTGGATTAACCGTGAAATCGAGAGACTTCAGGTGAACATGCTGCGGACATAACGCTCCTCAACGTCATGGCTCGCTGCACTGCGCTTTACTTCCGATGAAGAGCGTTACGTCCGCAGCCTATAACCGCAATCAGATATCTTCGTCGAGGTTAAAATTGTAGGTACTCCCGAGGTCCTTCTCGGATTCGCACTGTTCACGCTTCTCCTCGAGACGGCGCTTGATCTCACGTTGCCGACCCGAGTCCTCCGAGTCCGTCGCTTCAAGTTTGGCGACCAGCTCTTCGACGTTCAATTCGACTGAAAGATCGCCGACATTGTCCACGAATTCGTCATCATCGGAATCAATGACGACGGTGTCTTCGCCAACCCCATCACTATTGACGTTGTCGTCAATCTCGTCGGGATCTTTTGCGTTCTCCGTTTCACCGTTCATTGCGACACCTCTAGCAGTAGGCTGCGCTGTCAACAAAAGCGCAGAGTCGCCGTAATTCTGGTCTGTATACCCGGAAAATTTCGGGACCGCAAGACACGGAATCCCACTTTTTGCTAACGGATCAGATTGTTGATTTCGAAGATTGGCATGAGGATTGCCAGTACGATCGTCAATACGACGGCTCCCATGATAATAATCAGCAATGGCTGCAAAATGCCGAGCATTGTCGCGATCAGACCGTCAACTTCTCGTTCCTGGCCATGTGCGGCGCGCGTCAACATATCCTCAAGTCGTCCGCCGGCTTCACCGCTCGATATAAGATGGATCATCATAGGCGGAAACAGTCTGCTGGTTTCCAGCGACTTGCTGATCGAACCGCCTTCGCGAACGCGGATAGCGGCTTCGTTAACGGCGTCGCGCATCGGCAGATTTTCGATCACCTCAGCAGAGATCTTCATTGCATCCAAAATCGGCACGCCGCTGCCTGCGAGAATGCTAAAGGTGCGTGTAAAGCGCGCCGTGTTGATGCCGCGCGTTAGGCGACTGGTAATTGGCAGGCTCAGCAGCAGGCGGTGATAGCGGCGCCTCGGGCCATCCTTCTGTAGCAGCCACCAAAGCCCATAGACGATCGCCGACAGCACAATGATTATCAGGAGCCAGTGATTGCGCAAGAAATCGCTGGTCGCAATCATCCCACGCGTCAATCCAGGCAATTCGGCTGCAGTATTCTCGAAGACCTCGACAATTCTCGGTACAACGGTCGCGAGCATGAAACTGATAATTGCGATCGCCATAACGATCAGCACGATCGGGTAAATCATTGCGTTGGTTACGCGCTGTCGCAGCTCGTGCCGTGCCTCGGTATAGTCGGCAAGGCGTTCGAGCACGACATCGAGGTGGCCGGACTGTTCCCCGGCGGCGATAGTCGCACGATACAACTCGGGAAAGGCCTGTGGAAAATCGGCTAGGCCGTCGGCGAGCGTATGTCCTTCCATGACTTTGGCCCGCACGCCCAGCAGAATGCTCTTGGTACGTGGCTGATCGTTTTGCTGTGACACGGCCAGTAACGCTTCTTCGAGCGGCAAGCCGGATTGCGACAGCGATGCGAGTTGCCGCGTCACGAGCGCGAGTTCTCCCGGCGAAATGCCGCGACGCAGCGAGAAACTGCTTTGTCGCCGGGCTTCCTTTTGGGCGACTTCGGTGACCTTTACCGGTAATAGGCTGCGTTCGCGCAACATTTGGCGAACGTGCTTCGGCGTGTCGCCCTCAATAAGACCTTTGGATTCCTTGCCGACCTTATCCAGCGCTAGGTATTCGAATGCGCCCATCGACTAGTCTTCCCGCGTGACGCGCAGAACTTCTTCGAGTGTGGTACTGCCTTGAAGAACGCGATGACGTCCGTCCGCGCGAATGCTCGGCCCGTGCTTACGCGCATATTTCTCGAGATCCTGCTCGCTAACACCGTCGTGAATCATGCTGCGCATATGATCGTCAACGACGATCAGTTCATAAATACCGGTACGGCCGGCGAAGCCGCCGTTAGGTCCATTGCCTGCTTTGTACAGCGTCGGTGGGTTTGCCGGGTCAACTTCGAGTATGCCGCATTCGTATTCGGTGGCGGTGTAGGGCGTCTTGGTCTTGTCATCGAGCACCCGAACAAGTCGCTGCGCGAGCACGCCAATCAGGCTTGATGACAATAGAAACGGTTCGACACCCATATCGCGCAAGCGCGTTACCGCGCCGGCAGCCGTATTGGTGTGCAAAGTTGAAAGGACAAGATGGCCGGTCAGACTGGCCTGGACCGCAATTTCGGCGGTTTCGAGGTCCCGAACCTCGCCAACCATCACGACATCCGGGTCCTGTCGAAGAATCGCTCGTAGCCCACGCGCAAAAGTCATCTCGACCTTGGTATTGACCTGGCTCTGGCCGATTCCGTCGATGAAGTACTCGATCGGGTCCTCAACAGTCATGATATTGCGGCTGTTGTCGTTGATGCGCTCCAGTGCCGCATACAGCGTGGTGGTCTTGCCGGAGCCGGTCGGGCCGGTAACGAGAATAATGCCGTGCGGTTTGTGTATCAATGCATCAATTTTGGCGCGCGAGGTCTCGTCCATGCCGAGCGAGCCAAGGTCAAGTCGGCCGGCGTGTTTGTCGAGCAGCCGCAACACGACACGTTCACCATGTCCCGATGGCATCGTCGAAACGCGAACGTCGACCGCGCGGCCGGCAATTCGCAGTGAAATACGGCCGTCTTGTGGCAGGCGCTTTTCGGCGATATCCAGCTTCGACATGACCTTGATCCGTGAGACAACCAGAGGCGCGAGGGCGCGTCGTGTCTGCAGCACTTCACGCAAGACGCCATCGACACGAAAGCGAACCCCCAGGCGGTTTTCGTATGGTTCGATGTGTACGTCCGAGGCGTTATCTTTGATGGCTTCCGTTAAAACGGCGTTGATAAAACGGATAATCGGGGCGTCGTCGTCACTGTCGAGAAGATCGGACGGTTCCAGCTCCTGCGCAACCTGGTCGAGGTCAATGTCTTCGTTGAGGCCATCAACCATCTGCATCGCGTTATGGCTGCCGTGCTCATAGGACTCCTGCAGCAATGCATCGAAGACTTCATCCGAAACGCGTGACAGTTTTAACGGGACGCCGGCAAAGCGACGGGCTTCGGCCAGGCTGATGGGCGACGTACCATTACGATACACGGCATCGGCGGAGTCGCTGCGCAATTCCCGGATAAGAACGCCGTGCCGCTTCGCGAACGAGAATGGCAGTACTTTCCCTTGCGGAGCATCTGTTGCCACCGCTGCACTCTCAAGAACGATTTCGGATTCGTTTTGCATCGATCGTTGTCGTCTGTCTATTTGCCTATCTATTCGCTTTGCTCGCCTTCAACGGGCGACGGAAAATCGCTTTCATTGAGTTCCGGCAAGATTGGGCGCTCGGCATTTGGCATCAACGGGACTCCGGTGCCTTGGTCACCCATCTGAATGCCGCGGATATAGTTGTATTTTTCATTGGTGTATAAGGCCGCGCTGCTCGCGTCCCGCAGGATTTGCGGACGGATGAATACGAGTAAATTGGTTTTGACTTTCTGAGTGTCACGGCTGCGGAACAAATTGCCCAGGATTGGAATACTGCCGAGAATCGGCACACGCTGATCGGTCTCGCGAATAGTATCCTCGATCAGTCCGCCCAGTACGATGATATTGCCGTCGTCAACAATGACCGTCGTTTCAATGATTCTCTGATTGGTTATCAGGTCGACCGCGCCGGTAGAAGACGAAGCGATATTGGATATCTCTTGCGATATATCCAGCAGCAAGGAGTTTCCTTCGTTAATCTGCGGCGTAATCGTCAACTTCACGCCAACCGACTCGCGTTGCACCGTCGTAAACGGGTTGACGGCGCCGGCACCAGTGCCCGTATTCGTGTACTGGCCGGACACAAATGGAACTTCCTGGCCAACGTTCAGACTTGCCTCTTCGTTATCCGTCGTCAATATTGTTGGTGTCGAGATGATATTGGTGTTGGCATCGCCCTGCAGCGCTCGCAAAATTGCAGCGAAACTGACGCCGCTATCGGTAATTCGCCCGACGCCGATGGTCACGCCCTCGCCGATCAAACTGCCGTCAGCGGCGCCTGTGTCTATGGCACCGGCAAGTTGCACAACGCCCGGCCCAAACGACGGAAAGTTCGTCACTGCGATCGGATCGTCTGAGCTGCCGCCTTCAACGGCCCAGGTGACGCCTAGCTCGGCGGATTTGTCCTCGAGCACTTCGACGATGATCGCTTCAACGAGGACCTGAGCGCGACGAATATCGAGTTTGTCGACGATCGCCATTAACGAGCGCATGGTTTTCGGTGGGGCATTGACTACGATCGCGTTCGTTTGTGTGTCGGCCCATACACTGACCGGGTCTTGTGGCGTTGCCGCAGCGCCCGCGCCCGCAGCCGTCGCCTGCGTGGCAACGTGTTGTTGCAGCTTTGTGGCCAATTCCTCGGCGTCTGCATAGCGTAGATACCGGACCTGGGTGTCGCCGCCGTCTTCCAGCGGCGTGTCAAGATGCGCAATCAGAGCGCGCAATCGCAGCCGGTCCGATTTATCGCCGCCGAGCAAGACGCTGTTGGTGCGCGCATCGGCGACCAGGCTTGTCGTGACCGGTGCGCCATCTGCGCGTGGCTGCTGCGTCAACGCGGTCATGACGCGGACGACCTCGGATGCGGATGCGTGCAGCAATGCGATGACCTCGATCTCCTCGTCGCTCGCTTGGTCGATGCGGCGAATAATGCTGGCCATGCGACCGACATTGGCGGCACGATCGGAAATGATCAGCATGTTCGAGCCGGGATGCGCGACAAGATGACCGTACTGCGGTACTAGCGGTCGCAAAATCGGCACGAGCTGTGTTGCGCCGACATTCTTAACTTGGAGGACCTGAGTAACGATGTCATCGGGCCCGTCCGCGGCGCCGGTGCCGATAGGCCCCGCGTATTGTCGTGCCGTCGCATTTGGAATGATCTTGGTGATGTCGCCGGTCGTAACCGCCGCGAGCTGATGCACGTCCAGGATCGACAGAAACGCTTCATAGAATACATCCGGCGTCATCGGCGTCGATGATAGCATCGTCACTTTCTGGCCCGAGACCCTCGGATCGATAATGAAAGTGCGATTCGTTATCTCGCCGACAGCCTCGACGATTTGCCGAATATCGGCTTCCTTATAATTAGGAGTAATGGTCGCAAGGTTCGCTTGATTCGGCTGTTGTGCAATGGCGCTAAAAGGTGCGCCGATTATGATTAGTGCGACAAACGCCGCACAAGGCAAGCGTATGTCAAAGTGTTGGCGTCGTTTCATTGAGTTTTTTCTTTACCAATATCCAGTTGATCGGTCTTCAGCACTATGGTTTCCGGGGTGCCGTCACGTTCGACCGTAACGGATACCTGACTGGCTGTGCCCAGTGACTGAAAGATTTGCATTGCTTGCGTCGGGTCCGAAAGAGACTGCCCGTCGATTTCCTTAATAAGATCGCCGGGTCGAAGACCCAACGACGAAAATTGCTGTCTGTCACGACCCGGATATACGCGATAGCCCTGCTGCTGGCCGTTAACAAAATACGGAGTCGGACGAATCACGTCGGCGAGGCGCGAGACATTTTGTGCAACGACCGACTGAATACTCTGAGTATTGGTGACTTGTCGAATTGGCGTAGAGCGTCGAACGTTTGTCGTCGTCCTATTAGAGAATTCCCGCGGCAGACTCAGGTTCGTTAGATCGCCGCGTTCGTTTAGCACGACTCGATCCGCGTAGACGGCGTGCAATGAGGCGCCCGATGCGACGGGATCGCCGATTACGTAGACTTTTTCCTCGTTGGCGCCGTCGGCAATAATCGCAATCGAAAACTCGGGACGGTCTGAAGAAATCGTGCCGCGCAAGGTCAAGTTGCTAAGGTTGGTTTCGTCGAGATCCTCGAGGCTGTCCTGAACCGGCACCGGTTCATCCGTGATTTCGGCTTTCCCAAAGATCGATGCCGCCGCAATCGAGCGCACGTCAACGCCACCGGAATCGGCGCTTCGAACAGCGGCTTGGCCTGGCGGAAGGACCACGGCACTGCCGGCGGACGACCCCGGCATCAGAATCCAGAAAATCTTCGCGAGTTGCCAGCCGATCAAAATAACAATGACGAGGCTGACCCACACGGGCAATAGACTATTGGCCGCGGCCGCCGTACGCGTACGATCGCCACTGATAAGATCAGACCACTTTGGTTTCGTTGACATGCGGATCCCAGATCACACCTTAGAGTACTAACGCAGCGCAATGATGATACGGGTTGAGCGTCGTTTAAACACTAGTTTTTCGCTGCTATTCGCGCGAAAAATCTTTATATTTTAGTAATATACCTTAATGAATTGATTTTGTATCTCACGGCAGTTTCGAGGCCATCGAGGAAATACTGCGAAACCGCGCCAGGATTGCCGGCTGAGGCCCATATATAATAACCCTCGAATCGTTGAAACATATTGATTACGCGGCATTTGGAACCATTTAGAGGCTCATGAGCGAACGACCAGAGCAACCGGAAGTCAACGACAGCTTCGATCTGGCGATCGATGAGGCACGGCCACGCGTCAAGCGGCCACCGCTGTATCGCGTCGTGCTGCTGAACGACGACTATACGCCGATGGACTTTGTCGTCGAAATACTCGAGTCGATTTTTGGCATGGAACGTACACGAGCGACCCAGGTTATGTTAGAAGTGCATACCAAGGGCAAAGGTGTCTGCGGGGTCTTCAATTTCGAGATAGCAGAGACGAAAGTTGCGCAGGTAATGGGGATTGCGACACAGCATCAGCATCCGTTGCTTTGCACAATGGAAGAATCCTAGAGAGGAGTGGATACGAGCACATGTTGAGTAGCGAATTGGAATTCTGCCTGAACGAGGCGTTTCAAAATGCAAGGGATCAACGGCATGAATTCATGACCGTCGAGCACTTGCTGCTCGCATTACTTGACGTTCCGAGGGTTCACGAGATTCTCAAGTCTTGCGGCGGCAATATGCCGGAGCTTCGCCGACAGTTGACGGACTTCATCGAAGAGCAGACGCCGCTTTTGCCTGACGAAGACGAGAATGACGTGCAGCCGACACTCGGATTTCAACGAGTGCTGCAGCGGGCTGTGTTTCACGTACAGTCCAGCGGCAAGAAAGAAGTGACCGGCAGTAATGTCTTGGTCGCGATCTTTAGTGAAAAGCAATCGCAGGCTGTCTACTTCCTGAGCATGCACGACATCACCCGACTCGACGTCGTCAATTACATTTCGCATGGCATGCCGCAGCTGCCCGGCGAGGGCGCCCAGGACGAGCAGGAGGAATCGCTCGACAGTGAGGGTGAGCCGGACTCAACGCCGCTCGAACGCTATGCCACCAACCTGAATCAAATGGCTATCGACGGCAAGATCGACCCGCTTATTGGGCGCGAAATCGAAATCGAGCGCACGGTGCAGATTTTATGCCGACGACGAAAAAACAATCCGCTGTATGTCGGTGACGCTGGCGTCGGCAAGACCGCGCTGGCGGAGGGCCTCGCACGCATGATCGTCGAAGAGCGCGTGCCGGAAGTGCTGCACGATGCGACGATTTACGCGCTTGACATGGGGACACTGATCGCTGGCACGAAGTATCGCGGCGACTTTGAGAAGCGCTTAAAGGGAGTCATCAACGAAGTGCGCGAGGACCCCGGCGCAATACTGTTTATCGATGAGATTCACACGGTCATTGGCGCGGGCGCTGCATCGGGCGGCGTCATGGATGCGAGCAACCTGATTAAGCCGGTGCTTGGGAATGGCGAGATACGATGCATCGGCTCCACAACGTATGAAGAATACCGCGGCATTTTCGAGAAAGATCACGCGCTTGCGCGCCGCTTTCAGAAAATCGATGTGCCCGAGCCGACGCTTGAGGAGACAATCGCAATTCTGCACGGCCTAAAGTCACGTTTCGAGGAACATCATGGCGTGCATTACGAACCAGGATCTCTCGAAGCCGCGGCGGAACTTTCGCTGCGCCATATCAATGATCGCCGCTTACCGGATAAGGCAATCGACGTAATCGACGAAGCGGGAGCGAACTTGCGTCTGCAACCGGCGGCGAATCGCAGCGATCGCGTCAGTGTCGAAACGGTTGAAAACATCGTTGCGAAAATGGCGCGCATTCCAGCGAAGAGCGTGTCGACATCGGATCGCAAGACACTCAAGTCTTTGGAGCGCGATCTGAAGCTCGTTATCTTTGGGCAAGACGAGGCTATTGCGGCACTTGGCTCGTCCATCAAGATGGCGCGATCTGGCCTGCGCGAGGAAGAAAAGCCGATCGGCATGTTCCTGTTTGCTGGTCCTACCGGTGTCGGCAAAACAGAAGTTACGCGTCAGTTGGCAATGTCGATGGGTGTCGAACTGATTCGTTTCGATATGTCCGAATACATGGAGCGACACACGGTATCGCGCCTGATCGGTGCGCCGCCAGGTTACGTCGGTTTCGATCAGGGCGGACTGCTTACGGAAGCCGTAACGAAGAATCCTCATGCGGTTGTATTGCTCGATGAAATAGAAAAAGCCCATCCGGAAGTCTTCAATATATTGCTGCAGGTGATGGACCACGGCACGTTAACCGACAATAACGGCCGCAAGGCGGATTTCCGCAATGTCATTCTCGTTATGACGACCAATGCGGGCGCCCAGGAAATGAGTCGAGCCTCGATCGGCTTCACCGAACAGGACCATTCGAGCGACGGCATGGCGATTATCACCAAATCGTTTACGCCGGAATTCCGCAACCGGCTCGATGCGATCATTCAGTTCGCTGCGCTAGATCCGATATCGGTCAAGCGGGTTGTGGACAAACTGATCGTCGAACTTGAAGCGAAGCTCGGTAACAACGATGTTACGTTGGAACTCGATGACGCGGCGCGCGAGTGGATTGCTGAACGCGGCTACGACCCGAAGATGGGAGCGCGACCGATGGCGCGCATTATTCAGGAGCACATCAAGCGGCCGCTGGCTGAAGAACTGTTATTTGGCAAACTTGAGAACGGCGGTCACGTACAAATCACGGTCGGACCTGATGACACGCTGAAACTCAATGCCGATCCAGCGCTCAAGGAACTCGAGCACCTGACGGATAACAGCTAAAGGTAGTGGAGCAGGGCCTAGCGGCCGCGATAGACGATACGTCCTTTGCTCAAGTCGTACGGGGTAAGTTCGACGGTGACGGCGTCGCCCGTCAGGATACGAATGTAATTCTTACGCATCTTGCCGGAGATGTGCGCTGTCACCACATGTCCGTTTTCGAGTTCAACTCGAAACGTCGTGTTCGGCAGCGTCTCTGTGACGACACCTTCCATCTGTATGGCTTCTTCTTTCGCCAAGGGTATTGCTCTCTAAGTCGCTAAAAGGCTGGCGAATTGTGCCGACTGAGCCGCCTCATTGCAATGAAGTGCGGCGCTAAATCGAGCCCAATTCTTGCATCGATATGGGGCCATTCGGCCAGTTTTCAAAGGCCGTGGCGGGATTGCAGGCCTCGACGAGCACGGCGGCAAAAGCGGATCTCGAAATTGTCGTCGCTCCAAGCGTCAACAAATGCTGTGAGACGACCTGACAATCGATCAGCTCGAACGCGTGCTTTTTGAGAATTTGGCACAAGCCGAGAAGTGCCAACTTCGAGGCGTTTGGTGTTGCGCTGTACATGGACTCACCGAAGAACACTCGGCCAATGGCCAGTCCATAAACGCCACCGATTAGCCGGTCATCTTCCCGGATTTCAATCGAATGTGCCCAGCCACTTGCGTGCAGCGCTTGATAAGCCGCAAACATATCGTCAGTGATCCAGGTGTCCTGCTGCGAACGGCGCGGGCCGGCGCACGCGCGAACGACATCGGCAAAACTGCGATTAAACGTCAATTCCGCGGTGCTGGCGCAAATCTGCCGTCGCAGGCGTCTTGCAACGTGATAATCAGACAACTTCAACACGCAGCGTGGATCCGGTGACCACCACAATATTGGTTGTCCTTCGTCATACCATGGAAAGATTCCGTGGCGGTAGGCGTAAAGGAGACGCTCTTCCGACAAGTCGCCACCTGCCGCGAGCAATCCGTCGGGTTCGGTCAATGCGTCTTGAATCGGCGGGAACGCTTCGGGCGGGTCATTTGCGCCCAACCAGACAACGCGGTTATTGGCCACGCTTACTGCCCAGATCCGATCTCACGTCGCGTCCTTGTTGCGCCGAAACGGGCTGTGATCGTCGACCGCTTGCATGTAGCGATCGATGTGTCTGGATTCCTCAGCGACGTACGAGCCAATCGCCGAGAAAAATTCGGGGTGTGCGAGCCAGTGTGCCGACCATGTCGCCTGTGGCACGAAACCGCGACTGATTTTGTGTTCACCCTGAGTTCCAGGTTCAAACGTGCTGATACCGTGTTCGATGCAGTAGTCGATACCTTGGTAATAACAAGTCTCAAAGTGGAGGGCATTGTAGTGACCGGCGCTACCCCAATAGCGACCGTATAAGGTGTCTCGACCCACGTAAAAAACGGCGGCCGCAACCGGCCCGGCCAGATCCTCGGCCATCACAACGAGCACGTTGTCCGGCAATGACTGGCTCAAGGCTTCGAAAAAATCGAGGTTGTAGTACGGCAGTGAGCCTCGGCGCAAGAATGTCCGGCTCACAAGTCGATAAACGACTTCCCAGTCATCGCTACGGAGTTCGCGCCCCGTTAATCTGCGAAACTTTATGCCGGCTTCTAGGACGCGTCGACGATCGCGACGCGCTTTCTTGCGCTTCGATGAGCTGAACGATGTCAGAAATTCGTCGAAGCTGTTGTAATTTTGATTTTTCCAATGAAATTGACAGTCCTTACGCAGCTTAAGACCGGCATCTTCAAAAAATTCGAGCTGATCAGACGACGGAAACAGAAAGTGAACAGATGAACATTCACGCTCGTCGGCGAGCGCAATGCTTGCCTGGATCAACGCGTCGGCCGCTTCGCGATCCTGCGCGTTTGCAAGCAGCACGCGCGCGCTTGCGGCCGGCGTATACGGGACGGCAGAGACGAGCTTAGGGTAGTACGTCAGTCCGGCGCGTTCGTAGGCGTTCGCCCAGGCCCAGTCAAAAACGAACTCACCCCAGGAGTGATCCTTTTGATACAACGGAAGTGCGGCGCGAATGCTGCCATCGTCATGTCGCAGTGCTAGGTGACACGGCGACCAGCCGGATGCGTCCGAGACGCAGCCGCTGGATTCGGCCGCGTGCAGAAATTCGTATTTCAAAAACGGGTATTGGTTGCCGGCGAGCCGGTTCCAATCGCCGCGGCCAATTCCGGCTATTGCATCATGGACGGTAACCCGCATGGCGCACGCGGGAGTCAGGCGGCCGCGTCGCTCGACTCGACGCTTCCGGACTCGAGAGCTTCGATATACTTCTCGGCATCGAGCGCGGCCATGCAACCAGCGCCCGCGGAGGTAACCGCCTGTCGATACACCTGGTCCATGACATCACCCGCGGCGAACACGCCTGGAACGCTGGTTGCCGTTGCATCGCCGGCGATGCCAGATTTAACGACGATGTAGCCGTTTTTCATGTCGAGTTGGCCGTCGAACAGGCCGGTGTTCGGGCTGTGGCCGATTGCGATGAAGACACCGTCCAGTTCAAGGTCTGTTTGGCTATCGTCTTTGGTGCTTTGAATCCTGAGTCCGGTGACGCCGGCGTCGTCTCCCAAGACCTCGTCTACGACGTTGTCCCACAAAATCTCGACTTTGCCTTCCTTTTCTTTTTCGAACAGGTGGTCTTGCAATATTTTCTCCGCGCGCAATGCGTCGCGGCGGTGAATGACGCTGACTCTTGACGCGATGTTGCTTAGGTAAAGCGCCTCTTCGACAGCGGTGTTGCCGCCACCGACGACTGCAACCGGTTTGTCACGATAGAAGAATCCATCGCAGGTTGCACACGCCGAGACACCACGGCCCTTGAATGCTTCTTCTGACGGCAGGCCAAGATATTTCGCGGTCGCGCCGGTCGAGATTATCAGCGCGTCGCAGGCATAGGTGCCGTAGTCGCCATCGAGCCGGAACGGGCGCTTCGACAAATCAGCCGTATGAATATGGTCGTTGATGACCTCGGTCTTGTAACGCTCGACGTGCTTCAACATGCGGTCCATCAGCTCGGGGCCTTGCAAACCTTCGACGTCGCCCGGCCAGTTGTCGACGTCGGTCGTCGTCATCAGTTGGCCGCCCTGTTCGATGCCGGTAATCATGACCGGATTCAGGTTGGCACGGGCGGCATAGATTGCCGCCGAGTAGCCGGCCGGCCCGGAGCCTAAGATCAGTACCCGGCAATGTTTTACGTCGCTCATGTATACTTAAGTCCTTGTTCGCTTGGGGCGACCAGCTCAGCCGATACCAGTAAATACGGTCTTTTAGTCATGATTCAAGGCCGTAATCAGGTGCCGGGGTGTGGTCGCGTAGTGTAGGGAAAAGCAGTCGCCTTAGCTATGGTAAAAGTTCTCAAAGCCAAAGAACCAGAATCCCGTATATCAGATCAGGTCCATCGCGCTTTGCGCGAAGGGGCGCTGTATGTATTCGGCGCTATTGCGCTGATTCTGTGGTACGCATTATTTACTTACGATCCGGCCGACCCTGGATTTAGCCAGGCGACCAGCAGCGCCGAAGTGCAAAACGGCGTTGGTCGTGTCGGCGCGCTCATCGCGGATGGACTGTTTAACTTTTTTGGCCGGCCGGCGTATTTGTTCACGTTGATGGTCTTTTACCTCGGCTGGATGCTGTATCGCGAGCAGAAAACGCAAACACAGCTGACAACGATGGATTTCGCACTTCGCGGCAGCGGTTTTGTTGCGACGCTCATAACGAGTTGTGCGCTGTCGACATTACATTTTGCTCCGACCGGCTTTAATGAAACGGCGGGCGGTATTGTCGGGCAAATAGTCGGCCATAGTCTCGAGTCGGTGATGAAGCTTCTCGGGGCGAGCACATTGTTGTTCGTATTGTGGGTCGCATCGATATCGCTGTTTCTCGGCATCTCGTGGTTCAACGTCATGGACCGCGTCGGTCGCTGGTGCCTTATCGGCTACGAGAATGTGCGCAAGAAGCTCGAGCAGTTCCAGGATAGGGCGGCAGGTCGGCGCCACGCGGCGGCGCGGCAGGATATCGTCGAAGTCGAAAAACAACGTGCCGCCAATCGACCGAAACCGCGCATCGAACCGGTGTTTCCGGCGTTGGAACCCAGTTTGCGGGCCGAGAAAGAACGTCAAGTGCCGCTGTTCGATCCTCCGGCAGCCGGCGAACTGCCACCGCTGGCGTTGCTCGACGACCCACCCGAGCAAAAGCAGGGCTATTCGCAGGAGTCGCTCGAGGCGATGTCGCGGCTCGTCGAGCTCAAATTGCTGGATTTCAATATCGAAGTCGAGGTCAAGTCGGTCTCGCCCGGTCCGGTGATTACACGATTCGAACTCGACCCGGCGCCTGGCGTTAAGGTCAGCCAGATTGCGAATCTTTCCAAGGACCTCGCCCGTTCCTTATCCGTCGTCAGCGTTCGCATTGTCGAAGTGATTCCGGGCAAGTCATTTATTGGTCTTGAGATACCGAATCAGAATCGTCAGCTCGTAACGCTCGGCGAAATCTTGAAGTCGCGCGCTTACGACGAGCTGGCGTCACCGTTGACGCTTGCGTTGGGCAAGGACATTGGTGGGAATTCGGTGGTTGCGGATCTTGCGCGCATGCCGCACCTGCTGATTGCCGGCACGACGGGTTCGGGTAAGTCAGTCGCGATCAACGCGATGGTGTTGAGCATTCTTTACAAGACTCAGCCAGAGCAAGTTCGATTGATCATGATCGATCCAAAGATGCTTGAGTTGTCGGTGTATGAGGGCATTCCACATTTGTTGACGCCGGTTGTCACCGATATGGCCGAAGCCGCGAATTCCTTACGCTGGTGTGTCGCCGAAATGGATCGCCGCTACCGGCTGATGTCCGGGCTCGGCGTCCGCAATATCGGAGGCTATAACCGCAAAGTTAAAGACGCGATCGAAAAAGGCGAACCGCTGAAGGATCCGACATATACGCCGCCGCCATTCGTGGACGAAGACAAGCCGATTGAGCATCCGACGCTCACGCCGTTGCCGTATATCGTTGTCATTATCGACGAGCTTGCCGACATGATGATGATCGTCGGCAAGAAAGTCGAAGAACTGATCGCGCGCCTGGCGCAGAAAGCTCGCGCATCGGGTATTCACATGTTGCTGGCAACCCAGCGCCCGTCGGTGGACGTCATTACCGGGCTCATTAAGGCCAACGTGCCAACGAGAATCGCCTTCCAGGTTTCGGCGAAGGTCGATTCGCGCACGATTCTCGACCAGATCGGCGCAGAGAACTTACTGGGCCATGGCGACATGCTGTACTTGCCGCCGGGCACCTCGCTGCCGGTCCGGGTTCACGGCGCGTTCGTCGCGGATCACGAAGTGCACAGTGTTGTACGGCACCTGAAGAAGAGCGGATCGCCACGTTATATCGATGAAATTCTCGAGGGGCCGGTCGGTCCAACACCAGGATTGGCAGGCATTGACACACCGTTGGGTGGCGTCGCTGATGCGGAACAGGACCCGCTCTACGATCAGGCGATCAAGGTTGTCATGGATACCCGAAAAGCATCAATTTCCGGCGTGCAGAGACGTTTGAAGATCGGTTACAACCGCGCGGCAAGGATGGTGGAGTCGATGGAGACGGCCGGACTCGTAGGGCCGCTACAGCCAAACGGTACGCGGGAAATCCTGGTGCCAACCGCCACAGAAGAAAACTAGAAGCACTCGACGAATGATGAGATTAAGGACGAGATGAAATTAAGGACGATAACGCTAGTACTGGCATTGACGCTATCGATGGCGTCTGCGGCCGGCGCGCCTGACACGGATCCGGGTGAAAAGTTGGTCGATGCGTTTGTGACCGACGTTAAAACGCTGTCGAGTCGTTTCGAGCAGCGGCTGATGGATGCCAACGGCGAAATTCTAGAAGTGTCCAGCGGTACGCTCGATATTCATCGTCCGAGTCAGTTTCGTTGGGCCTATGACGAACCTTACGAGCAGTGGTTGGTTGCCGACGGCACCAATATCTGGAATTACGATATCGATCTCGCACAAGTGACGGTTAAGCCACAAGTAGAGGCGCTGGCGAACACGCCCGCGTTGTTGCTCGGCGGTTCAGAGACGGCAATGGACGAATTCGAATTCGACGGTAGCTATGAGGCCGGCGGCCTGACCTGGGTCCGCATGCGGCCGATCGACACGGAAAGTGGCTTTAAACGCGTAGAGCTTGCATTTAACGACCGAGAACTTGCGCGCATGGTGTTCCTCGATAACCTCGAGCAGACGACACTCGTTTCCTTATACGAGGTCATCGTCAACGAATCGATTGATGCGTCGCAGTTTGAGTTTGTCGTACCTGAGGATGTTGACGTGGTTGGCACACCGTCGACGGCAGATCTGAAAAATACAACGACTGACAATACCGACATTCCCTGATGTTGCCTCTTCAGTACGCGCCCCGTTGGCGCAGCGCGAGTATCGTCCTGTTGCTCGTTGTACTGCTTGCCGCCATTTCTCCCGCCGTCTGGTTTTGGCCAGACCGAGTACGCATTCTCTCGTGGCTAGCCACTTTCGATAAATGGGCGCATGCTGCGACGTTTGCTTTGCTGGCAGTCTGGTTCGCGGGACAATACCGCCCGCGTTCTTATTGGCGCATCGCGATTGGCCTGGTCGGCTACGGATTGCTAATCGAGATTTGTCAGCGCATGGTCGGGTATCGGACGGCCGAATGGCTCGATATTGCCGCCGACGCGACCGGTATAATCATTGGACTTGCAATTGCGACGGCTGGAATCGGTGGCTGGAGCCTACGCTTCGAGTCGTGGCTCATTAGAAAACGTGCCTGAGCTGATGGGCGAGAGATGGTGACAGATTTGTTTGCGGCGGAGGCGGCCTCACCTGAGGATAGACCGCTTGCGGACCGTATGCGGCCCGCGAATCTCGCCGAGTTTTTCGGCCAGTTGCACGTGCTCGGGGAGGGCAAGCCACTGCGGCGAGCTGTCGAGCAGGGTCGAATGCATTCGATGGTGTTCTGGGGGCCGCCGGGAACCGGCAAGACAACTCTTGCACGCATGATCGCGAGCACGACTGATTCTCACTTTATTGCTTTGTCCGCAGTAATGGCCGGCGTCAAGGACATACGCGCCGCAGTTTCTGCAGCGGAGCAACACCGACAGATGCATCGTCGCGGTACCGTGTTGTTTCTCGATGAAGTGCATCGGTTCAATAAGTCACAACAGGATGCTTTCTTGCCGTTTGTCGAGGATGGCACGCTGACATTCATCGGTGCGACGACCGAAAATCCCTCGTTCGAGTTAAACAACGCGTTGCTGTCGCGCGCCCGAGTCTACGTTTTAAAAACGCTCGACCACGACATGCTGAAAGCTGTTTTGAACAACGCCCTGGCGGACGAGGCGCGCGGACTTGCAGGCCAATATTCCATCGCCGACGAGCATCTCGATCTGATCGCAACGGCCGCAGATGGCGACGCGCGGCGGGCGCTGAACCTACTGGAGCTGGCGGCTGACTTGGCAAGCGATGGCACAATTAGCGCGGATATCGCCAAGGAAGTCGTGTCCAGTGGCCGCCGGCGATTCGACAAACAGGGCGAGTATTTTTACGACCAGATTTCGGCACTACACAAATCCATCCGCGGCAGCGATCCGGATGCCTCGCTTTACTGGCTGATGCGCATGCTGGACGGCGGCTGCGACCCACTGTATGTCGCCAGACGGATGATTCGCGTGGCCTCCGAGGACATCGGTAATGCCGATCCGCGCGCACTGCAGGTGACGCTCAATGCTTGGGAAACGCTGGAACGCCTCGGCAGCCCGGAAGGCGAGCTTGCGTTGGCTCAGGCCGTCGTCTATCTGGCCTGCGCGGCAAAGAGTAATGCCGTTTACAAGGCGGCCAAGGCCGCCGCCGCGGATGCGCGTGAACAAGGTTCGCTCGAGGTGCCGATGCATCTTCGCAATGCACCGACTCGGCTGATGAAAGAACTCGGCTACGGTGACAATTACCGTTATGCGCATGACGAGGACGGTGCGATAGCCGCCGGCGAGAATTATTTTCCCGACGACATGTCGCCGGCCAAGTATTATCATCCGGTGCCGCGCGGGCTAGAGATCAAAATCCGCGAAAAACTCGAGGAAATCGAACGACGAAATCGAACGTCGAAGGCGTTGCGACAGAGCAAGACACAACAAGACGATGATTGACCCGAAACTTCTCAGACAAGCGCCCGACGACGTCGCACGCAATTTTGCGCGGCGCGGAATGGATTTCGACGTGCAGCGATATCTTGAGCTCGAAGAGCAGCGCAAGACGCTGCAGGTCGAAACGGAAACCTTGCGAAACGAGCGCAACACGAGCGCGAAGAATATTGGCAAGGCGAAGGCGAAGGGCGAGGATATCGAACCGTTGTTAGCTGCGGTCAAGGACCTTGGCGATCGTCTCGACAACTCGGAGTCACGCTTTGGTGCCGTGCAGGACGAGTTGCAATCGATCGAACTCGGTCTGCCGAACCTATTGATGGACGACGTGCCGGTCGGCGACGACGAATCGGCCAATGTGGAAATCCGAACCTGGGGCAGTCCGGCGAGGTTCGACTTCGACGCACAAGATCATATCGATCTCGGCGCGAAGCTCGGCATGCTCGATTTCGATGCTGCGGCGAAAATATCCGGTTCTCGCTTTGCCGTGATGCGCGGCGATCTCGCACATCTGCAACGTGCGCTCATTCAATTCATGCTCGATACACACGTCAGCGAACATGGCTACGTTGAAGCCTACGTGCCGTATCTGGTGCAAGACCACGCGCTGCTTGGCACCGGACAGCTGCCGAAATTTGAAGAGGACCTGTTTAAGACAACGACGGAAACGCCGTTCTATTTGATTCCGACGGCAGAAGTGCCTCTAACGAACTTTGCTCGAGACGTCATCTTCGATGCCGATCAGTTGCCACTACTTTTCACCGCACACACGCCGTGTTTTCGCTCGGAGGCGGGATCCTACGGACAAGATACGCGTGGCATGATCCGGCAGCACCAGTTTGAAAAAGTTGAACTCGTGCACTTGGTCGCGCCAGAAGAGTCCGAACAAGCGCTTGAGGTATTGACAGGGCATGCCGAGAAGATACTGCAAATGCTTGAGCTTCCGTATCGCGTCGTCACATTGTGCTCCGGCGATGTCGGTTTTAGCGCGGCTAAGACCTACGACCTCGAAGTCTGGCTACCGGGCCAGCAGAAATATCGTGAGATTTCATCGTGCAGTAACTGCACAGATTTCCAGGCGCGGCGCATGAAAGCACGGGTCCGCAATGCGGATACCGGAAAACCGGAGCTCATCCATACGCTGAACGGCTCCGGCGTTGCGGCCGGACGCGCACTAATTGCGGTGATGGAAAACTACCAACAGGCGGAAGGCAGTATTCAAATACCGTCGGTACTGCAGCCTTATATGAGCGGCGCGACTGAAATCAGTCGCGGCTCATGAACAAACGCAGCACGTACCAGAACATCAGCGCAATCGATGCGAATAGGGCCATCGACGCGGCAACGTAACGATTCTGCGGGTAGTGATGCATGATATTCGACGTGTCGTAAAGTACGGCAGCGCCGGCGAATCCAATCATGCCCACAGAAAACCAGGTACCGAGCTGAAAACCGAAGATCAGCGAAGCGACGATACCGCCGAGTGCCAGCATTCCGCCCCAGACAAGCATGCCGCGCAAGAACGAAAAATCCTTGCGCGTGATCATTGCTGTTGCGATCAAACCGACACAGCCGAGGACGGTGACACCGGCGGCGCTCTCGATGATGCCAGGTTGTTTAATCATCGCGACAAATAGCATCGGTGCGAAGATTATTGCCTCGGCGAAGACGAGCAGCGCATAACCTGCATACTGTGCCGCTGTTGATTCAAGCCGATGTGCGACGTGCGATGCACCCCAGCCGACCAGCATGAACGCGCCCAACACCAGTAACCAGTTGTTGAGCAGCGGCACCGCGATCCTTTCGGCAATGCCTGATGAGAACAGATAGGCTTCAATGCCTGCAAACGCAAGAATGCCGCCGACGACGTGCGCATAGCATTTCCAGATGAAGTCGGACCGGTCTTCGACCGAAGCGCCGGCTACCGGGCCGGCGTAATGAACCTGTTCTTGCATGATGTATGTCCTTTGTTGTGTGCTGTGCCGATTTTAGCATTACCAGGGGAGCGTGTACCCCTCCGCGTGCCAGAAACCGCCACTGGTATCGAGGCTCAGCTCGTCGATCCGGCGTATTAAGCCGGTGGCCGAATCTCTTGCAGAAATACCGCGGCCGCCGGTCATCTCCGTGGCGACAAGCCCAGGATGCAGCAGGGCGACCGAAATGCCGCGCGGCTCGAATTCGTGTTTCAAATTCATGCCGATCTGATTAACGGCTGTCTTTGACGCACGGTATCCGTAGTTGCCGCCGCTACTATTGTCGTCAATCGATCCAACTCGGCTCGAGATGATAATGACCTTAGAGCCTTCGACCAGATTGTTGGCGAGCGCTTCGGTAACGCGAAGCGGGCCGAGCGTATTGACGCGATACTGTTCGAGCATGACGTCGTAGTCGATCTTGCCGAATGTCTCCGACCTCAATATGCCGGCATTGTTCAATAAAACATCGATGGTTGTGCCTTCTAGCTGGCGGGCCAGGTTTTGCACCGAATCCTGATTCGTTACATCGATATCTTCGATGATCGTCACGCCGGTTTTGACCAGCTCGTCGCTGGGACTGCGACAAACGGCGATGACATTGTCGCCCCGTTCTTCAAGTTGGCGGCAGAGTTCGAGCCCAATTCCACGGTTCGTTCCGGTAATGACAGTCGTAGCCAAAGCGGTCTCCTGTTCGGTTCTGAAAAATAGCAAGCGCCCTTTTTCGAGCGCTTCCTGTATCGTCCCAATGTATGTCCAAAACAGCAACAAACAAGTACCCGCTGCGACCGCGACCGCGGTCGTTATCGCGAATATGATTGCCGTACGGGTATTTGCGAGTCTCGGATTTCAGCTACTCGAGATTCAGCGCAAGCGGTGCGCAACCCGTTGATATACTATTACATTTTAAGGCCCCTGGCGGGACGTCCGAATAACGGCGTTGCGTTGGCTCAACGGACCTCCAGGTTTGTTCTCGCCATCGCGACTGATTCTTCGAGCATTTCGCCGCCGGCGCAGCCGTGAATTAATCAGTCAGAGGTTTCCACGTGCGAAATCAACGATGGACGCTCGGAGAACCCGGCGAACTGCATCCGGATAACCGCGAGCTTTTGCAGGAAATCGAACACCTGATCAGCGAGGATCAGCGTGACGAGGTCATGCGTGCCGTGCGCGGCTGGCGGCCCGCCGAAATCATGGAACTCCTGATCCTGTTGCCACTGCGCAAAGCGCGCAAATTTTACGACTGGATGCCGCCAGGCCCTGCCGTAAAAGTACTCGTTGCAATTAGCCCCGATCTGCGTTCGGTGCTGATGCAGGAATCTGGCATCGCTCGGATGGCCGCGATCGCCGAGGAACTCGACGAGGATGACGCGGTCGAGCTGCTGTCAGACTTCCCGGACGAGATGGTTGAGGCCGTTCTCGAGCGCGTACCCCATGCCGAGGCTTTACACGATCGACTCGAATTCGATCAGGATACTGCCGGCGAGGTCATGAGCAACAAATTCGTCGTCGTGCGCGACGATTGGAATGTCGGCATGGCGACACGCGCCATTCGCCGTAAGGCGGCGATGATTGAAAAGTTCTACGAGGCGTATGTCGTCGACAAAGATCGCCGGCTCGTCGGCCGATTGAAACTTCGCGACCTGTTGCTCAACAAGAAAAAGGCGTTGATTCGCGACATTATGCGCGACGTGTCTATCACGGTGCACCCCGATGCGGACCAAGAGGACGTGTTGGAGCTGGCAACTCGATATCGTGTGCAAACGATTCCAGTCGTCAATGACGAAGATCACGTCATCGGCCGAATCACGGTCGAGGAACTTCAGCACATCATCCGTGACGAGGCCGAAGAAGACATGATGCTGATGAGCGGCGTGGCACCGGATACGCTGCCCGATCACTCACTAACAAAAATTATCCGCGGCCGCTTGCCATGGCTCATTGGCGGTCTGTTCGGCGCTGGGGTGGCAGGTTTCGTTGTCGGAAACTTTGAGGCAGAGCTAAAACGTGCTGCAATCCTTGCGACGTTTATTCCAGTTGTTATGGCCATGGCAGGTAACGCCGGCATACAAGCCTCGACGGTTACCGTGCAAGGCTTAGCTACGGGTAATTTGTGGACGGGCGATCTTGGTCGCCGATTTACCAAGGAACTGATTGGCTCGTTGATTAACGGCGCCATCGTCGCAGCGTTGCTGGTGGTTTTAGTGCTGGCCTTAGCCGTTTTCGTCGACATTCATGAACCGGAACGACTGGCGGTGGCCGCCGGTTTGTCGGTGGCCATCGTCACGTCGTTGGCGGCGACGCTCGGCTCGACGATTCCGCTCGTACTCGATCATTTCGATATCGATCCGGCTGTGGCGACCGGTGTATTCATTACCACCGGCAATGATATTCTCAGCGTGCTGGTTTACTTCGCGATAGCGTCATCGATTTATCTTGGGGCTTGACGCATTAGCCCACAACTCCGTCTTATGCAGAACCGAACCCCGGCGGGGTTCGATTCGTGTCGGTTGTGTACGCAACAGTTTCTTTGGATCAGAAACTGAACGCAACCTCGATGCCAACTCGTCGGCGGGCATTTGGATGGTCGAAGGTACCGCCAAATTCAGGCGCCGGAATCACTTCTTCCAGGTATTTTTCGTCGGTCAAGTTCAGAGCGAACGCGGCGATTGACCAGTTTTCTCCCTCCAGCCCGGCGCGGAGATTGACGGTCGCATAGGCGTCGCGCTGGGCGTTAGAGTAATCGGCGATTCCCAGAGCTCCAGCACCAGCTCCAAAGTTGTCCTCAAACAGCGGTTGAAAGATCGTCGGGCGTTGACCCTCTTGCACAGTGTGGAACCAGGTCTCGCCGATAAATTGTGCATCGACCCGTCCGAAAATATTCATGCCGTTTGATAAAGGAAAATCGACATCCCCACCAACATTGATCGTGTACTCAGGCGTATAGGGCGATTCATTGCCAACGGTGTCGGGACGAGAACTATTCTTCTTGATCTCACTGTCAACAAAACTTGCGCCCGCATAGAGCCTAAAATTGTCGGTGGCGTGGTAGCTGGCGTCCAGTTCGAGTCCGAGAATCTCAACCTCATCCATATTCGAGACCACGCGCAGCAGCCCGAACGTTCCAACGAAAAACTCGAAAAATTGCATATCGTCGACTTCTGTATAATACGCAGCGCCGTTCAGCAATAGTCGTCCATTGGCTAGACTTGATTTGAAGCCGAATTCGAACGCGCTCGAAGTCTCTTCGTCATAATCATCGGTGATGACCGGCAGTGGCACACCGAGATCGTCGGCGAAGAAGATGCCAGTTGGATTTCCTCCGTTGATGAATCCATTGATGAAAATATTGACAGTGGCGGCGCTACCCGAGTTATTGAACCCGCCCGCCTTGAAACCGACCCCCCAACTGCCGAACAGTGTCGTTTGCTCGTTGGCGTCCCAGCTGATTGATACCTTCGGCTGCACCTCCGAAAAGCTCTCGTTCTTGTCGGGAATCACGCCAGTCGGATTAACAAGGCTGCTGAGGCCGGGATTCAGTGGGTCGTCAAAGACCCCGTCGAAATTCAAGTCAATCACGTCCTGCGTGACATTGGTTGGCACTAGGCTGGAGACGTCCCGATCTTCATCGTCATAGCGCAGTGCGAACGATATCTCCGTTGCGTCATTGATGTCATATTCAAGCTGCCCAAACACTGACAGGACCTGAGTGTCGAACTGATCATGGACCAAAGAAGCGGTGCTGTTCGGGCCACCGACCTGGAGCAGTCCTCGGATCGGAGGAACACCACTGTCGGCGTTGAGTGAGACGCCAACCTCACGGTCGATGTCCAGAAAATAGACACCACCCATCCACCGTAGACTCTGGTCATCCGCAGAAGCGAGACGAAGTTCGACGCTAAAGTCTTGCTGGTTACGAACTTGCTCCTGAATACCATCACACGTGGTCGGCGTATAAGCGCCGAGGAACGAACCGTTGACGGGGTCGAAGATCACGCCGACCGGCGATGTGCCGATAAATTGGGGCGGCTGCAGTTGAATTCCAGCTGCATTCAGGTCAGTGACCGTTTGTATACACGCCGCATCATTATTATAGAAACCAAAAGCCGCTGACGTGCCGTCGGAAATAAGATCATTGTCGTTGTCGCTGTAAAGCGCCCATCCAGTCAACGTTGTCCCCGCGGCCAATGTGTAGTCAAACCTGGTAGAAAATTCAACCACCTCCTGATCGTTGTCGGAAATGATATTGGGTTGGAACAGAAAATCGAAGTCGTTGCTGTCCTGGAAGGCCGCCGGGTTATTGAAGGCGGCTGCAAAATTTGGCAGATGAAATATTGAATTGAAGACAATCGATGATGCGTCGACATCTCCCCAGCGAAATTTCGTATCAATGCTAAGTGACTCGTTGGCGTCCCATACCAGACGGCCATTTATACTGGTGTTCTCAAACGTATCTACAATGGGAGCGCCATTTTGAAAACTGTTTCTATAAAAACCGTCAGACTCGCGGTAATCTGCTGACAAGTTGAAATACAGCTCGTCTTCAATTAACGGTCCCGAGAAGGAGACGAGACCGTTATAGGTATCGTCCTCGGCAATGCTCAACCTGCCACTGAACTTGGACTCATTCCCCGGTTTGGCGGTGGTGACGATGATCGCACCGGCCGCAGCGCTGCGACCATAGATCGCGCCTTGTGGTCCTTTGAAAACTTCGATCTGTTTCAAATTCGTATATTCGCGATTGAACGCCGCCGGATTGGTATGCAGGATTCCATCAACTAGGAATGCAAAACTGGTCTCTGCATCGCGTGCACCGTTGATACCGCGAATATTGACCTGGGTATCACCTACTTCGGCCGCATTGACCATGCTGACCCCCGGTGTCAGGGCGATGAAATCTTCTGCCCGCCGAACGCCCGCGCCTTCGAGCACACCTTCGGTTAGTGCTGTCACGGTGCCTGGAACATCCCGCAAGCTTTCAGACCTGCGCCGAGCAGTGACGACAATTTCCTCAAGCGAGAATTGATCGTCAGCCCGTCGTTCCTGCGCCTCTAGCACGCCCGGTGACAGCATTGCTGTCACTGCGAAAGCAAGCGATGCCATGCCAATCGCTGGCAATAAATAATGTCTCATTGTTCTTCCCCCGTTAGTGCATTTCAGTGGGCCCACACCTGCCACGATTGTTTTCATGTTGCATTCCCCGCCATTTGCCTAGTTCCAGGGCCAGGGCAATGCTTTGAACCGGTTTGAGTGAGTAATCTCTCTTTTGTATACAATTTTGCCAATATATACCTGAGGTTGTAAATGAGTCAATGAAACCTGCTTGTATTGTATACAAAATGGATCCACGGATGCCGATCAATCTTTGCGCCGATGTTTGTTACGAAAAGCCCGGCGCGCTGCCATTACATGCGCATGCATGACCGACTCGGCCCAGTCTCCGTCGCCGGCCTCAATAGCTTCGACCATTTCCAGGTGATGATGGGCGCTGCGATTCAGATCATCATCGTCATAGTCGCGA
>Ga0224508_10000066_pt1 | contig 123444 bp, 109 predicted proteins | sample SF_Jan12_sed_USG_4_FD_170157 | JGI IMG/M metagenome (GOLD analysis project Ga0224508, IMG submission 170157) | Sediment microbial communities from San Francisco Bay, California, United States - SF_Jan12_sed_USGS_21 | ecosystem: Environmental > Aquatic > Marine > Sediment | place: USA... | reverse complement strand
TGGTGCAGGTGGTGTCTGCGGCTGCTGCGCCGCGATGGGGCTCGTGGCATGACGCGCAGTCACGGTGACCCTCGGGGCTGTTTGTGAGTTGCTCCTCGTGACAGCTCGCGCATGCCAAGGGAGGGGACAGCTGATGCACAGACCCACCATGACACGACTCGCAGCTAGAATGGCCCTCATTTCGGCTAGTTAGGCGTACCTGTTTCGCATGGCATCGCACGCATAGAGCGCGCTCTTCGAGGCCGCTCAAGTCGAAGCGGTGGGGTCGGTGGCAGTCCGTGCACTCGGTCTTGGGCGAGTGGAATGCTCTTTCGGATCGCGCCTCATCGTGGCAGTCGGTGCACCGGTGGGCCAGCTGAGCGACGCGTTTGGGGTGAGGATCATGGCACGAAACGCATTCGGTCTTGGCACCGACGGCGGGATGCGTCGATGAAACGTCCGAGTGACACTTTGCACATGAGCGCTCCGCCGGAGCTCGCACAGCGTGAGGCTGATGGCAGCTTGCGCAATCGCGATGTGCTCGAGCCTTGTTTTGTGCGAGGACTTGCGTTTTCTTGTGGCATGTCGCGCACCGCAGGGCCGTCGACGACGAGAACGAGTGCGCTTGATGGCAGGTCGCACACGATTCGTGACCACCGGCAAAAGTCGCCGCTGTCGAAACTATGGGCTCACGTGTCTCGTGGCACTGCATGCAGGCTGCCGCCTCTGAGGCGAGCTGGTGGCCCCCATGGCAGTCGGCGCAAGTACCACTGAGTCGAGGCCGCCCGTGCTGGACGTTCACCTTCTGGTGGCATTCGTCGCACGACAGAACCGTTTCTTCGATCAGCTTGTGGGGGTTGTGGCACGTTTCGCAAGTCACCGACGTATGGGTCGCAAGCCCCGGAAGGCCCTCGGTCTCGAAAGGCCCATGGCAGCGCGTGCAGTGCCAGCGTCCAAGGACATCGGGCTCCGCCTTGAAGACATGGCACGTGTAACAGTCCATCGGCATGCCATCGAGATCCACATGCGCAAGAGAAGCCTGTTCGTCGTGGCACTTCGTGCAGATCCCGATATCGGCAGCCTCGAAGGTGGGTTTGCTCGGCTCGTGGCATTCGTCGCACTTCACGTCTTGGTTGACCACGTGTGTCAAATGTCCCGGTGAACGACGGACTTGTTGCCAACTTTCAGGCACGGTCCGCGGCGGAGGTGCGCCTCGCGTCGTTTTGATCTCTTCAACGTCGCCTCTGAACTCAACGGCCAAGAACCCAGCGATGAATCCAATTACCGCGAATACGATGATTGCGATCAGGGCGCGTTTCATAAGTTACCCAGGTGACACAACCGACACGGGAGGTCGTTGATGATGTCGAGTCGGCTACTGAAGTTCGCCGGATGTGGGTTGCCTCCAGGGCCGCCGACCCGGTGGCAACCTACGCAAAGCATTTCACCTGCGCCACCGTGACAGCTCGCGCATCCCACGGGGTCTAGCCGGGCGGCTGGCCCGTGATCGTTCGAAGTACCCGGCGGCCCCGACCACCCCGCAGGATGAGGATTCCCCCGTGCCGCGTCCAGGCCGGCGATACCTTCGCGCGTGTGACAGTCGACACAGAAGATTGCGCTGTGACAAATCACGCACGCACCCGGATCGGCCGCTGCCTGCATGTCGTGTACCGCGAAGAAATTGGCACGATGCATGGACTGGCGCATTGGCGCATCAAAGGCGAGCCGCGACGGAATCGTGGGAACCGTGATTCCATGGCAGGCGGCGCACTGGCGCTGCGTGTGGCAGGTCGTGCAAAGGTCGGCTTGAGCCGCCGCTTGCACTCCATGTTCACGGAGGAAGTCGCCGTCGTGAACGACATGGCTTTCGGGAAAGGCGACCTCGGCTTGGAGCTCTACATGGCAACCATCGCAATCGCGCGTGTCCCACTGGCCCTTGTGTGCATGACAGCTGAAGCAAGTTGGGTGCTTGGTCCGGGCGTAGTCGTCGTCGGTAGTGACGTTGACGTGGCAGCGAACGCAGTCGCCGGCGCCGGCTTCGGAGTGTTGCGCGTGCGAGAAACGCATGTGTTTCTTGGCCGTTGCTGCAGCCGCCCGCGTCCTCGCACGTCCGTGGCAGTCACCGCACTCGTTGGGATCGTGTGGGTCCTGGTGACATTCGACGCAGTCGGCAGTCGTAGGTAGGTGGAGGTCCCCGGTTTCACCAGCGTCTTCAATGCCAGCATGGCACTCGAGGCAATTGATCCCTTCGAGGACGTGTGCGCGGTGCTCGAAAGCCCAGTCCTGGCTTTCCTGCTCCAGCCCGAGAATCTTCGCGCAAGCCCCGACCGAACCGGCAAGGGCTACGAAGGCGATGACGGCGATGAGCCTGCGGGTCATTTCTTCGGCCACTCCGCTTGATAAGAGACTCGCGCCAATGCGCGAACCTCGTATCTCTGAACCTGGTTGGCGCTGGCTTCGCAAGCAGCAGCTATCGCCCAGCTCTTGCTTGGCTGCCACCGAAGCGCAAGCCGTCCCCAAGGCCAGACCGAGCCTTGGCCCGGGTCTGGGTCGTCGGGGAAAATGATCTCGAACTCGGGCATCAGGCCCAGCGTCGTATCGATGTCCTCGTAAAGGGGAATGACCGCGGCAAGTCGGATCCCGGTCCACTGAGAGACCGAGACCGATTGCCGGCGGAGCTCGCCGAGGATGCTTCCCTTGCCCTCGTCGTCGGTGCGAAGCACGCCGCGGAGATAGCCGCCCCAACCATACTGGTCTTCAGCGTTCATCATTGCGCCGTTCACCCACAAGTCGAGCCTTGGAGCCGCCCTCCATCGCAGATTTGCGCCGGTCTGCAAAGTCCCTGGGTCGCCGAGAACGGTGAAGAGCGAGGTCGCTTGGAGCATGCGAATCGGCGAACGTTTGGTCACGAAGAGCTCCCCGCGAATCACGCGATCCTTGGTCTGCGCCGAGAGGGTGCCGAGCACTTCGGCGAGGCCTGGGTTTACGAGCTCCCATGAAACCTTGGCTGCCATGTCGAGCCAGTGCGCGACCCGCAGCGAGAAATCCCCGCCGACCTCTTCATCCGACCGCTGGCCGGCGTTGAAGCGATTGTAATACGAGGTGCCAACTACCCCGCGCTTTCCAAGCCCCTGCGAAAGGCGCCCACCCACCATCCAGTCGTACTTGCGACCCTCGATGTCGCCGTCGACAGGCACACCGCCGAACACCTCGAAATGCGTCTTCGAGCGCGCGCGCAGGGTGATGTGACCGCCGTCGATGTGCATCGCGCGGACCGATCCGGTTGCCAGAATGAAGCGTCCAAGGCGCGTATCGCTGATCCCTCGCGGGTCCCGAACCTTGATCGCGATCACGAGGGCCTGGACCTCCGCGCTGTCGTCGAACCCATACTGCGGCGCTCCGATGCCGCCCCAGATCATCGCCTCGGCGTCGACGTAGGGATATTTGCGCGTCGAGCCCTCCAAGATGATCAGCCCGTAGTTCGGGTTCGCCTGTCCCCAAAGCTCGGCCCCGACCCGATGCGGTTGCGCACTAGCGCTCGTGGCGAAAATGCATGACAACGCAAAAATTGCAGCGAGGGCGAGACCCGCGCGGCCGGCGATCGAACAGATCTTCTGGCTTGCGCGAGTCCCTGATCTTGGCCCATGTTCCCTCTGCTTCGACCGCTCTGATGGCGGCGAGCTCAGCACCCCATGCATATATCGCCACTGTCTTGGATCGCTCTCACCTGCGCCGTCGTCGCCGCAGTCATCATGGTGTTGTACCTGGTGTACCGGCCGCCGCTCGACTGGAAGACGAAGGGTCTTCTCGCGCTTGGCCTCGGCGTGTTGCCGATCATGACTGCCCTGATCGGCAACATGGAAGGCCTCAATGCCACTGAGCAGCAGGCCTTCTGCGGGAGCTGCCACACGATGGACCTCCACATCGCCGATGCGAACGATCCCGACAGCATGGGGCTCGCGGCGATCCACTCGCGCACCAAGATGTTCGGAAACCGAAGCTGTTACGTCTGTCACAAGGACTACGGGATGTACGGCTACGCGCTGACCAAGCTCGGAGGCATGGGGCACGTCTACTACTACCTGACGGATTATGCCTGGGAGGACGCTCACGAAACGCTTTCCAGAGTCCACATCGCCAGACCGTTTCGCAACGACAACTGCATGCAGTGTCACAGCACGACCGGCAGGATTTGGAACGGCGTCCCGGACCATGAAGGGCTTCTCGACGACCTTCGCGCTGATCAGACCAGTTGCGCCAGCGTCGGCTGTCATGGGTACGCACATCCCTTCAGCAAACCGCCCGAAGACGAAACCGCACCGGTCGAAGCGCGCTTGGGTCCGGACACGATGTCACCGGAGGGCACATGAACCGATGGCTCGAGAAACTGCTCGATAGGGGTTCCCGCTCGCGGCTGCTGCTGGTGGCGTGCGCGCTCGGGCTCATCGCGATCGCACTCATGAGCTGGTCGCTTTTCGACCAAGGTTGGATCCCCGTCATGATGGCCATGTCGATCGGACAACTTATTGGAACGCTATCATTCGGGTTGTTCTTGTTGGTAGTGATTATCGACCTTCGAAGGGCAACTTTTCGGCCGTCGATACCCACCCAAGCGTCGAACAAAGAAGACCGCTAGCTGCTCGACCGTTTTCTCCTCCAAACCAAACCCAAGCCTAAGGCGACAATCACCGCTGCAGTGAGGAGCGATGCCGCGGGGACGAACGGCATCAAGCCGAGGCAGGTCACCGCGCCGAGCACTGGCACGGCGGGCGGTGCGCAAAATGTGCGCTTGGGAGGGCCGTCTCGGCGCTTGATCGTCATCAGCGATACGTTGAGGGTGAAGAAGACGAGCAGGAGCAGCAGGCTAGTGCTTCCCGCGAGATAGGTCAGCGAACCGGAAAGGGCGAGAGTGAGCGCGACCACAAGCACCGTTAGGATCGCCCAATGCGGTGTACGGCGTCCTTCGTGCACCTCGCCGAGCCAAGATGGCAGCAGGCCCTGCCGCGACATGCCGTAGAGGAGCCGCGAGCCCATGATGAAGTTGAGCAAGCCCGTATTGGCCACGGCAAAGAGCGCGATCAACGTGAACACGCGGTCCGAGACGCGTGCCTCGGACTGCTGAACCACCGATAGAAGCGGCGCTTCCGAATCCGCCAGAATGGTTGGTGACAACACGCTCGTGGAGACGATGACGACGAGGAGGTAGACGAAGCCGGTCACCACGAGCGCGGTCAGAATTCCGCGAGGTAGATTTCGCTCTGGGTCTTTCACCTCCTCGGCGACGTTGACCATGTCCTCGAAGCCGATGAAGGCAAAAAAGGCAAGGGCGCTTCCGCGGGCAATGCTCGTCCAATCGGTTTCGCGTCCAGCCTCGATGGTCTGCGCGATACTCGAAGCGTCTTCCCGCCCGAGAAACAGGGCACCTGCCACGATGACTATCAAGAGCCCCGTGAGCTCGATCATGGTGGCAACGATGTTGGTGGCCGAAGACTCGCGCATGCCGCGAAAGTTGATCGCGGCGAGGAGCAACAAGATACCGACGACGGTGACTGGAACGGGCAGCTCTGGTACGAGGCCGGTCATGTAGCCTCCGAAGGCGACCGACACGGTTGCGAGTGACAAAACCCCCGAGCAAAGGACGACCCAGCCCACCACGAGGGCCAGCCCCTTGCTCCGAAACGCCTGCTCTGCGAAGAAGGACTCCCCCGCGCTCTTGGGGAAGCGACCGCCGAGCTCCGCGTAAGTCACAGCCGTCAATGCTGCGACCGAGAGGGCGATGGCAAAGGAGAGCCAGCTCGCGCTCCCCGCGATGCCGGCTACCTTGCCGACGAGGGCGTAAATGCCGGCGCCGAGGATGTCGCCGATCCCGTAGATGGCGAGCGCCCAAAACCCTAGGGATCGACGCAGTTGAGGGCGGTTCGAGTCGGTCATCTATGCGCGGAAAGTCGCATGCCTCGGTGGGGGTCGTCTACGACGCAAACCGCTGGTAGTCTCCTCGTCTCGATGAAGCAAACCAAGATCACACTCGAAGAAAGAGAAATCCCGGAGTGCTGGTACAACATCGTCGCAGACATGCCCAACCGCCCGTTGCCCCCGCTCAATCCAGCCACTCGAGAGCCGATCGGCCCCGAAGCGCTTGCGCCACTCTTCCCGATGGCGCTGATCCAGCAAGAGGTGAGCGAAGAGCGGTGGATTCCGATTCCGGAAGAGGTTCGGGACATTTACACGCGATGGCGACCGACTCCGCTCTATCGTGCGTACGGGCTCGAGAAGGCGCTCGATACGCCCGCGCACATTTATTACAAGTACGAGGGCGTCAGCCCGGCTGGGTCGCACAAGCCCAACACCGCCGTCGCTCAAGCCTTCTACAACAAGGAAGAAGGGGTCAAGAAGATCGCGACCGAAACCGGTGCGGGCCAGTGGGGGAGTGCGCTCGCCTTCGCGTGCCAGCTCTTTGGCCTCGGGTGCGAGGTCTACATGGTCCGCATCAGTTACGATCAAAAGCCGTATCGCAAGATGATGATGAACACGTGGGGCGCCGAGGTGATCCCGTCGCCAAGCAAGCTGACCGAAGCCGGGCGAAAGATCCTCGCCGAAGATCCCGAGTCACCCGGGAGCCTCGGGATTGCGATTTCGGAAGCCGTCGAGCGTGCGGCGACCGATCCGGATACCAAGTACTCACTTGGAAGCGTGCTCAATCACGTGCTCACGCACCAGACCGTCGTCGGGCAGGAGGCGCTCTTGCAAATGGAAAAGGCCGGCGAGCTTCCGGACGTGGTGATCGCGCCGTTCGGGGGCGGGTCGAACTTTGCTGGGCTGAGCTTTCCGTTCCTGCGCTTGAACCTCGTGGAGGGTCAAAGCATCCGGTGTCTGGCGAGTGAGCCGACGTCGTGCCCAAAGCTCACGCGGGGCGTTTTCCGTTACGACTTTGGCGATACGGTGGGCATGACTCCGCTTCTCCCGATGTACACCCTCGGCCACGACTTTGTTCCGGCGAAGATTCATGCGGGCGGGTTGCGGTATCACGGGGCAGGGGCGCTGGTGAGCCAGCTCCTTCACGACGACCTGATCGCTGCGGAGGCGGTTGACCAGCTCGAGAGCTTCGAGGCGGGCGTGACGTTCGCGCGCGCCGAAGGCATCATCCCTGCTCCCGAGGCCAACCACGCCATTGCGTCGGCCATTCGTGAAGCCAATCTCGCCAAAGAACGCGGGAGTAAGCGGGTGATCCTCTTCAACCTTTGCGGTCATGGCCATTTCGACATGTCCGCCTACGAGGCGTACTTCTCGGGTCAGCTCGAGCGACACGAGCTCAGCCAGCAAGAGGTCGACGCAGCGATCGCAAAGATCGACACCCCCGAGATTCCGGCGGTCGCACAATAGCCGCAAGAGCGCACGGATCTTGTTGCAAGCGCCGTAGTCGTCCTCGCCCTTCGTCCTCGTGCACGTGCACGACGACGTGCACGAGTACGTGCACGAGGACAATCACGAGACGAAGGATTACGGGCAGCTACGCGGCCGCCTTTTGTTTCTTCCGCTTCGCCCGGTGTTCTGCGTAACCCTCGCACAAGGTGCCGAAGGCGGCGTCGGTCCATGGGAAGAAGCCGGCGTAGTTGCCTTTGACCTTCGCGTGGTGGAAGTCGTGATGGGTCGCACCGTCGCTGAATGGGATGAGGTGCGTCGGGCTCCATGGGAAGTCGTAACCCGCGTGGCCCTCGGCTGCTTCCCACTGCCGGAAGACGATCCAAAGGTACAGCGTGACGACGTGAGCTCCGACGAGGAGCGGACCGATGAGCATGACCGTGCCGGTCAGGACATATTCGACCGGGTGCATGTAGTGCCCCGTGATCGACCATGGGGTCATGATGCGGTGATGGATGCTGTGCACTCTCCTGAACAGCCAGCGACTTTCGTGGAGGCCTCGGTGCATCCAGTAGAACAAGAAGTCGTCCAGCAGGATGAAGAAAACCAGCTGGAGGACGATGATGTACCAAGCGGGAAGCGGACCTGCGTGCACGTTGGATAGTCGAAGCAACGGCCAGGCGGCGATCGTCGCGACCCCCATCACGAGGTTGTTGACGACGTGCCTCCCGAATGCGGGCCACACCACCGAGCGGCGGCCGGTGGCTCGTGCCTGAATGCGATATGGCTCCGCCCACGCCGGCTGCTTCCATGCCAGAAAAGTGAGCGGACCGGCGAAGAGCAAGAACGCAACGATGCCGATGACCCAACCGGCCACGGGAAACAGCCAGAATAACGGCTCAGTGTAGATTTCGCGAAGCCATTCCTGCATTCGCGCCTAGTCTAGCATCAACCGACGCCGCGTCTTCCTGCCGTCCCTGCGCCGTACCAGCTCTCGACAGTTCGCCATTGTGGCCACGGAAACACCGCGGCAGAAATCAAACCGGCCGCCGCCCATGCACCGAGCACTAGCCACGCGCCGAGGGGGGACGAGTCCATGCGCAAGAGCACGGCGAGCCCAGCGAGGCAGGCCATCGTCTTGTAGATGACCAGATACTGAAAGAACACTAAGTACCGAACCGGCCAGATCGTGCCAAGCGCGAACATCGTGCCTTCACCCCAAATCGCGCCACCGTAGAGCGCCTGGACAAAAGGGTCGCCGCCCACTCCGAGGAGCGCCGAGAACGACGATGGGGCGATCATCATCCAACCCCCGAGCACGAACGAGCTCAGGGCAAAGGACAGGCAGGTCAACCGAATCACGAAGATCCGCGTGTGGGAAAGAGCTTGAGAGGCCATGCCCGGACCTTAGCAGGCTGTTTAGAGGCCGAGGAGCTTCGGAAGAATGTCGACCACGCCCCTCTCTGCATCTTCTTGATCGCTTCCAATCGAGATGACATCGAATTTTCCGTGGCCATCGAGCGGCCCGAGGTTGTAGAAAATGAAGCGCCCGCGACCGGTTTCAGTTCTGAACAGCTCATCGCCAATCAGCTCGAGCAAATCGCGAAGCCTTGCGCCAATGAGCTTTGGAAACACCACGTCTTGCGCGCGATAAGGAGGTCTCGGTCCCCGGAGCAAGCGGTCGAGAAGGCTCATCGGAGTGCTGGTGCCTCCCCAGCGTCCGTTGCATTCGGTGAACACGACCGCGAAGTCGTCCGTTGGATCGCCGGTCACCAAGTGGTCGAACGAGCACCGGCCTACGTAGCCGAGCTCCTGTAGCGCCGCAGCGACTCGTATCGCGTCTTCGGCAAGCGCTCGATTGACCGCGGCAGGAAGAGACGATGGCCGACTCCCAACGAAGACCCTCTCCTCGCCGATCAGGATTTGCTCATAGATGCCGTCGAGCCGTGGCTCCCCGAGCCCGAGCGGAGGGATCCAAAGCTGCGTCGACGGCGAGAGATCGGTCTCGAGCCACGCCACCGTGAGGACATCTTCGCCTTTGGGCCAATCGGTTCGTTCGAGGAATTCGTCGACTGCCTGCGCTGCCGACTCCTGGGTTTGCACATCGCGCGAGACAAAGACCGCGTTGCCCATGGCTGATGCGCAGCGTGTTCGTTTGAGCCCCACGCGGTCATGACGCGCCGCCGTCGCTCGTAGGTCTGCCTGGATGTTGGCCGTGTCTCTCGAGATCCGAGTTTCGACCAGCGCATCGCGACCGAGGACCCTGGTCACGAGCTCGCCGAACATCGCTTTGTCGTTCGCGATCCAAGTCACGGGAGGTGGCGGGCTCAAAACACGAACTTCCCCCTGACTGTCGACCCCAAGCATCGTGGCCAGCTCCCAGACGTCTTCTATTCCCATGTAGGGATGAATCGTCATGCCGCCCGCGGCTCTCGCAATCTCCACCAGGCGCTCGTGAGTTCTTCCCGATGTACATGCCTTGGCCACGGCAATCGGCGGGCCGACCGGGTCGGCGACGAGGTGTTCGGGCGCACCCAACCGAAGGGTCTCACGACAGTACGTCTCGTAGCCCGTCATCTCGGGGGTGACGGTCACGTAGACGTCGTGATCACCTGCACGGAGCCGCCCTCGGTGTTGGTATTCTTCGACGCCTGCGATGTCTATGAGGAACGGAATCGCCGACACGTCGTCGAGCTGCAAGGTAGGGTGGGTCGAATCTCCCGAACGCCATGCCACGGGATCGTAGGCCTCAGTTTTCGAACGTAGGTCGAGGTCGACCGCGAACGTACGCCCGGCAAGACGCGCTGCCTCCAAGTCCGGGGTGTCTGGATCGGGTGCGAAGCTCACACTTCCGTGTAGCGCACTTCCGAGCGACTCTCCCAGTTTTGCATTTAGTTGGGCGGATCAGGCGACGCGTATTCTCGCAAGAAAGCGTTGACGGCTGCCCAGTACACGTCGTTGTCTTTCCACTTTTGCCAGAGCGCACGCGAGCCGTGCTGCCCGAGCGAAGCGGGGGTGAAGAGGATCTTTTTTTCTGCGGGAACGGCGTCGAAGATCGGTTTGGCCTTTTCCCGTTCGGCTTTGGCGGACGTGACGAACACCGGGCACTTTACGTTCTTGGCGAACCCTCGAATGTACTCCTTCCCGTGCTTCTTTTGGAAGTACTCACCGGGCGAGAACGCGAGCAGCGCTGCCACTTTGTCTGGGCGCTCGGCCGCCAACCTGAACACCAGCGATGCCGAATAGGAGCTTCCCCAGACGATGACCCGTCGCGCTTTCAGCCTCTCGGTCGCGTATTTCAGCGCAGCTTGCAGATCGGCGTACGCGTCGAGGTAGCTGGTGCCGGCCTTCTTCTTGGCGGCCCGGCGATGGGTTTTGTTGGGGACGCCGTTTACCCCATCCCCCGAACGTTGGTCTACTGCCAGCACTTGGTACCCCAGTGTGACGAGCTTGGGAGCGATCTCTCGATACTCTCCCCGGCTCCATCCCGCCTGGTGAAAGAGAATGATCAAGGTCGGGACCTTCCCCTCATGTGCATAGAGATCGGCATGGGCCTGAATCCCTCCTGCGCTCGGGAAATCGACCTCTTTGAAGGCATTTTCCGCTGATGCGCCCCCTTGTCCGGCAAACAGAGCTGCAACGACGACGAGACTTCGGCTGACCCTTCGCATGTCTTCCTCCTCAGTCGACTTCCAACACGACTTTGCCGCGCGCACGCTTGGTCTCCATGTATCGATGCGCGTCCGCGACGTCGCGCAGAGGGAAGGAGCGGTCGAGGACGACCCGAAGGCGACCGCTGTCGATCTGTTGCCGGAGCCAGTCGAGCTGAGAGCGACGCGACCTGACGATGACCAGCTTGGCCCGCTGCTTGCGGACGAAAGTGCGAGCGACATCCTTGAAGATGCGCGCGCTCGGGATGGTATGGACATAAGTGCCGTGTGGTTTGAGGAGGTGCTTGAGCTTGTCGAAGCGGTAGTTCCCAAACACGTCGAAGATGGCGTCGAAACGCTGATCGAGGCTGACCAACTCGGTCTTGCCATAATCGATGACCTGGTCGGCACCGAGCTCGCGGACGAGCTCGATGTTTCGATGGCTGCACACGGCCGTCACATTCGCGCCCAAGATCTTGGCGATCTGTACTGCGAAGACGCCGACGCCTCCTGATGCGCCGTTGATGAGCACTTCGTGGCCCTGTGCGACGTGTCCATCGTCGCGCAGCGCTTGGAGCGCGGTCTGTGCAGCGAGGGGAACGGCGGCGGCGACGCGCAAATCGATCGAGGTCGGTGCTCGACCGAGCTGATCCGCATCGACGGCCGCGTATTCGGCGTACCCCCGCCCGGCGAAGTCGTTAATCATCCCATAGACGGCCTCTCCGACGGCGAGATCGGCATCGACCCCTGCTTCGACCACTTCGCCAGCGATGTCGTGGCCGATGATGATGGGAAAACGCCTCCCGGTGGCGACTTGAAACTTCCCTTTTCGGACGATGATGTCCTTCGGATTCACCCCGATGAACCGGGTCCTTACGAGAACCTGGTCTCGCGTCGGGACGGGCCTTGGAACGCTCGCCTCGCGCAGAACGTCGGGGCCGCCGTACTTCTCGATGACGATAGCCCGCATCTTTTCGTGCGGATGAAGGTGCTTCCGATACTGTGGAAGCGCGCTCATCGTGACTCACCCTTTCGCGTGCGATACAGAAACAAACCCGAAAGGATCTTCGGCGCGAAGAACGTGCTCTTTTCGGGCATGACGATATCGGGATCTTGAAGGCCGGCATCGGCCACCGCCATCAACTCATCGAGGCTCACGGGGTGAAGGGCGACAGCAATGTCGTATTCGCCTCGATCGACGACGGCTTTCATCTCGTCCAATGCGGCCTCGGAGTAGTAGTCGAAGTGATTTGGATCTGCGATCATATCGTGCGTCAGTCCGAGCTTTGGGTAGAGCTCACGCTCCAAGATCGCGCAGTCGAGCCGTCCCACGACGTCGCCGGGGATGTGTTGTGCGGCCAGCTCGTAGCAGCCGTCTTTGGTGTAAATGGAGAAACGGTGCTTGTCGGGGGTCTGGAAGGTGTCGACCGACTGTAGGGGGAGGTCAGCCATGATCTCCGCAAATGAGCGAACCCCGTTGATGACGCGGTTGTACGCCTGGATCACCGCATCTTGGGTCACATACGTCAGAAAGTGCGTTTGGCCGTTGAGCAGGCTCGCGTGATACCGGTGGTGACCATCTGCGATGTAGAGCGGCTCCGTGCCGAGCGCTGCTTGAATTGCGCGGCCGATGTCTCCGGCTTCGGGTATGCGCCAAACCTTGTTTTCGATGTCCTCCAGCTCGCTGAACCCGCCGAAGCTGCTCGTGAACTCGTAGAGCGGAGCCAACTCTTTGGCCGCATTCAGGGCTTTTTTGATCGGGGCCCTGGTGAGCGCAAAGACCGGACCGATATGAAGGCCGGTAGCCCGCCGCACCGCAAGCCTCCCCTTGACCTTGTCGTCGAACGTCTTTTCATGACGGATGATCTGCTTGTCCGCGTAGGGCGAGACCTCGGCCGCCGCGAATACACCGGTACGTTGCCCGCCGGACCAAGTTTGCTCGTACACGTAGTAAGCGGGTTCGTCGTCCTCGATCAGCAGGCCCTCCGAAACGAGTCGCTCCATCGCCTCCTTGGGCTCGTCACCGAGAGTGATGTGGAAGAGCGACTTCGGCTCGTCGCTGAGGAATTTTTCGAGCGGCGTTCCCGACTTGATCACGTCGTAGGGTGGGCACGTGATCTTCGACGCCTGGGGGGGGGCAGGACGGAGTCCGGTGAGTCCGATCGTGGCGACCATGCTGAGCTCCTCGTGGCGACTGGCGATCGCATATCACTTCGAGAAGTCAAGAGCCTTCGCGGCGCGACGCCCCTATTCGCGCTCGGCCAGTGCGAGCGTGCCGCGATCCCCATCGAGAATGACGTGGTCGCCGGTCCGAAACCGAGAAGTGGCGACCCTTAGATCGACGACGGCTGGAAGACCGTATTCTCGCGCCACGACCGCGCCGTGAGAGACCGCACTCCCAACGTCGGTCGCCAAGCCCGCAATGAGGCTGAAATACGGTGTCCAACCCACGTCGGTGATCGGCACGATGAGGATTTCACCGGCTTCGAGCGCGGCGGCCTGCTCGAGGGTGTCGACGACGCGAGCCCGCCCCGCCACAACCCCGCGACTCACCGGTTTACCGACCAGCGTGCCGTCGTCGTTCGTGATGTGCTCATGCTTCAAGGGTTCGGGACGCCCAGTGAACACCTGCGGAAAGTGGAGCGGCATTTGGTAGTCGATCACCTTGCGACGCGCGATCGCGACCTCTGTCAGCGCGTCTCGGCCGTTCACGAGCTCGCCAAGCTCCTCGTGCGTCAAGAAGAAGACCGCATCTTCGTCGGGAAGGGAGCCCTCTCGAGCCATGCGTGACCCGAGGGCCCGATAGGCATGCTTGAAGTGGGTCGTCACCGCGACCAAGCCGGACTTCGTATGCTCGCGACAACGAACCGCGCCATGAGCCAAGGGCATCAGTCGCTCGAGGATCGGATGCTTGCCCCCGCTGTCGATGGCGGTGTCGGTTTGGGGTGTACGCCGAGTCGGCGTCGTCTGATTGAGCCTGGCTCGGAGACCCGACTGCAACGAGGTGATCACCGGGGTTGGATCGACTGCCCACTCGTTTTGTCGGAGCTCGAGCTCGCGTACGGCCCGATGACCGTGGCGCTCGAGGTACCGTGCGAATTCTGCGCCGGCCTCCCCGGAATCCGGCGACTGCAACCATTCACGGGCCCTGTCGGTGTCAGCCATGGCAAATCGACTGTTTGCGCGTGGGTCGTCATGGAGGCGGTCGAGAACGCGCTCGGCCCCAGCGGCGATATCTGCGCTCTCGACATTGGTGGCACCCGCGAGCATGCGGGCGAGTTCGGCATGGTGAGCGGCAGTCGGCTCTTCGCCTTTGGCGACGATGCCAAGCAAGATCGGGCTGAGCGCTCCCGAAGACGCGGAGGACATCAGGTGTAGCTCGTAGGCCTCCCAAACGACTGGAAGCGCTTCGTCGATCGCGCGATAGTACTCTCGCGCGCTCTCGGCGGTTGGAAGCGATAGCGTGGCCTTCAACGCGTCGAGTGCCCTTCCATACTTGCGAGCCGACACCAGGACGCCGAAGTATCGCGTACCGTTAGCTGCTCGTCGGATCGCCGATGCCGGTTTGGGCTCGTCGAGCTCTTCGATGTCTCGGCCGCAAAGGGCAAGGCACATCTGGGTCTTGGTGGACCCCGCGACGTCTGCCGCCAGCGCCGCCATCGTCTCGAGGTTGAGAAACAGATGGCCAAAGAACATCGCCACGTAGCGCATGTCGTCGCCTTTGGGCACCTGCGAGCCGATGCGCCGGTACCAGCGCTGCATTCCAATGTCGATGCCGCGGCCGGTGACCGAATACGTCAACGGAGTGACGGCGCCGGGCATCATCTCACCGATGTTGGCCCATGTGTAGACCGCGTCGGCGCTCGGTGTGCTGTCGAGCTCGTTCGGATTGGAGGGCAGCTCCGTGATCGGCCGCGCTTGAAGCCAGTAAAGCTTGCCACGCTGGTCGATCGCCCACTCCATGTCGAGCGGCGCTCCGTATTGCGCCTCTGCTCGAAGTGCCCCTTTCAGTAGCGTCTCGATCGCGTCCTCGGTCAAGGTCGGCTCAGCGCCCTGCAGCTCTCGGTCGAGCACGCGACCGTCTTTCGAAAGCAACCAGTGGTCCGGCGTTGTCTGCCCGCTGACCAGCGATTCACCGAGCCCCGACACCGCGTCGATGACGATTTGGTCACGACGAGCATTCACGGGGTTGACGGTGAAGAGCACTCCGGCCGCGCGGGCATCGACCATTCTTTGCACGACGACGTTCATCGAGACCGACGCCTGGCCGATCTTTTCATTGCGATAGACGAGAGCTCTCGTCGCTTCAACCGAGCGAAGGCAGCTCTCGATAGCAGCTCGGAGCTCTTCTGTGCCTTCGACGTTCAGCGCCGTTTCGTATTGGCCCGCGAAGGAAGCCTCGCTCGAGTCTTCCCCCGACGCCGAAGACCGCACCGCGACCCTGCCCCCGCCAAGTCGCTGGTAGTGAGCATCGAGGTCTCCTGGAAGCGATTCGGATGATCCGCCGACGATCACGAAGCCCTCTGGCACGTCGAAACCATCCCGGAGCAGCCGTGCGAGCCCTTCGGCCTTTCCGCCAACCGCCTCGTCAGCGATCGCGTCGAGCGGGATGCAAAGCGGGGACATCATAGGTCGGTGGAGCCGGCGCGAAGCTCGCCAATGATCTCGGCCGCACATTCGGAGTCGATCGGGAAGGGTGACGCAAACGCGAGTCGGGAAGCGAATGCGCCGTACCGCCGAAGCAGGACCTCGGCCACTTCTTTCGGCGTGCCCACTGCCGCGATCTTGTCCAGCAACTCGCTGTCGATCTTGGTTGCCATCTCGTGCCAACGGCCCTCTTTGGTCATCTGCCTCAACTCGGGCTGAAGCTCAGACCGGCCTTCGGACTCCAATACGCTTCGATAGGCAGGGGTGGAGGCGTAGAACGCGATCTGATTTCGCGCCATCGTGCGTGCGTTCTCTTGTTCGGCATCGCTTCTGCCGGTCACGATGATGACCTGCGCGCAGAGCGCGAAATTGGCGAGTGTTCGGCCGGATGTCTTCAGCCCACGCGTGATTGAAGGCATCATGATTTCCTTCAGCGAACGCTCCGTGTGAAACGGATGGAGCAGCATGCCGTCAGCCACTTCGCCGGCCGCCTCGGTCATCTTTGGCCCGACGCCTCCCAGGTAGATCGGCGGCGCCCCACCCCTGGCAGGCCCCGGGTTGAAGATCGGCGGCATCAGGGTGTGTGTGTAGAACTCGCCCCGGAAGTCGAGTTTCTCGTTCTCGTTCCAACATGCCCAAATCGCCCGCAGCGCTCGAACGAATTCTTTCATGCGCGTTACCGGTTTCGACCACGGCATGCTGTAGCGTGCTTCGATGTGTGGCTTGATCTGAGAGCCAAGCCCGAGCCAAAACCGCCCACCCGAAAAGTGCTGAAGATCGTGTGCGAGGTTAGCCACCGTCATCGGCGTTCGCGCGAATGCGATCGCGAGCCCAGTCCCGATTTCGAGATTCGAATGTTCTGCGGCTAGCGCGAGCCTCGTGAATGGCTCGTGCGGCCCCTCGAAGGTGAAGCACCCGTCGAAACCAGCGTCCTCGAGCTCGCGGGCCCGAGCGGCCACCCGATCCATGTCGGTGGCGAGCAGTCCAGCGTCGATCTTCATCGGGTTTTGCACCGCGAAAGAGAGGCTCCTGTCACGGATGACGGCCGACTGTCAAGCAGCGCTCCAGGCGTTGCTGCAGCACGCCCAAGCCTTGTGTGCAGCACCCGATCGGTCTAACTCCACGCTTGGAGGTTTCGATGACCGAACGAACTGGGCTGCTTGCTTTCTGGAAGAACTACGACCGCCAGCTCTATCTCAAGGCTGCGATCCTGGCCGACGAGCTCGGCTACGACTCGTTTTGGATACCGGAGGCTTGGGGATACGAGATCTTCTCGCTCCTCAGCGAAATGGCGGTGCACACGAAACAAGTCAAGCTCGGCACGGGCATCGTCAACGTCTTCAGCCGCACGCCCGGGCTCATTGCCATGAACGCAGCGACCGTCGACGAGATCAGCGAGGGCCGGTTGATTCTCGGGATCGGAACTAGCGGCAAGCGTGTCATCGAGGGTTTTCATGGGCGCCCGTTCACGAAGCCTCTCACCCAAGTGCGGGACGTCATTCGCGTGACCCGGACGCTCTTGAGCGGGAAGCGGTTGAACGAGAGTGACGCCAAGCTGCACGATTATCGTCCCTTTGACCTCGCGATGAAGCCCGTCCGAACCGACATTCCGATCTACGTCGCCGCGCTCAAGCAAAAGTCGATCACGTCGATCGGGGAGATGGCGGACGGGTGGATCCCCACCTTCTGGCCATACACGGAGCTGAAGCGTGGCCACGCCTGGATCGCCGAAGGAGCCGCCAAGGCGGGACGTGACCCGGCGGAGATCGCCACCGCCCCATTCACGACCGTCATCCCTCTCGGCGATGCGGGGATCAAAGAGTCGCGCCAGATCATTTCGTTCTACATCGGCGGGATGGGCGACTACTACAAGGAGCTCTTGAGCAGCTTTGGGTACGCCGACGAGTGCAAGCGCGTCGAAGATCTCTATCGCGACAAGGCCACCCGGTCGCAAGCGGCCGATGCCGTCACCGATGCCATGATCGAGTCCCTGACGATCGCAGGCGATCCCGAACACTGCATCTCCGAGCTACGCCGCCGAAGGGAGTACGGGATCACCTTTCCGATCGTGAATTTGCCGTCGAATCTCCCGTGGGAAATGCTGGAAATGTTCATCCGCACGCTGGCCCCCGCGCGCTAGAGGGATTTTTTGCCCTGCCGTGTGGTCTGTTACCCTGTGGATGGGGGGATGGGTGCATGCGGTTGCTTCATTGGACTTGCTATACCTTTGGCGCGCTGGTGTGGATCGCGGTCTCAGGTTGCGATGTCTACGACGCTCGGCTGATCGAGGACAGCGTCGCTGGTGCTCCACCGAGGCCGCCAGCCCACACCAGCTCGCCGGCTGATGCCGAAACTCTGGTGTTTGCGCTAAAAGACGTCTACATCGAGCAGTCCGCGGAGAACGCGGCACGCATAGGCATCGACCTCGATTCAGCGGTGACCACGGGCCAAGACGACGCGTCTTGCCAGCCGCGCAAGGTCGATGGGGAAGTCGTGGGTCAGGCAGTCGTCGATGGCAACAAGGGGATCGACAACTCGCTTGGGGCGAGCCTTCTTCCTACTGTGGGCGCGGTGCTTCCCTGCCTTCAGGACAACCTCGCGCTTACGCAGGGTCGCGGCATCGGGACCATCATCTTGTGGATTCGCGGGTGGAATGGGCAACGCGACGACGCCAGCGTGTCGGCGATGCTGACCACGGCGATCGATGGGACGACTGAAGATCCCTCCGTGGTCGGATATGGACGCAACAGCGACGTGGATTTGGTCTATATACAGGGCGCGCAGACCGAAAGTGCACCGGATCCGGGATGGGACGCGGAGGACTGGTGGTACCTCGACCCGAGCGACTTCGACGAAGACGAAACTGGTGAGCCGAGCCTCGATCTCCCCAACGCCATGCAGACCGATGCCTACGTGACCTTTGGGCGCGTCGTTCTGCCCCTTCCCGACGGCACTGCGTTCAAGTTGATCGCAGGTGATGGAAGCATACCAAGCGATGGAGCGATGAATGTAGTCGTGAGCGGCGGCTTCATGATGGGCGACCTCACCGAGGACCTAGAAGAATTGGGGCACGGGCTGTTCACCGGGCGGTTCAGCATCGAGAAGCTCGGCGAGGCGACACCCGACATCGGCGTGTGCTCGATCAACGCAACCGTCATCGAAAGCCTTTTTGGGCAATACGCCGATATCCAGTCATCGCCTGAAATGGACGGGACCGGTGCGGAGTGTGATGCATTCAGCCTAGGTGTGACCTTCACCGGCGTGGCCGGCCGCATAGCCGGTCTAGCCCCCGCCTCGCGTCCGAAGCTAGAGCCATGCGCCCAGGGTTCCGCTGCGCCGGTCGATCGATGCTGTCCGAGTCAGTGGCTCGACGGGAGGACACGAGAAGACACATGCGATACACCCGAAATGATGTCGAAGGCCGCCGCGTTCGATCGCCTGCCGAATACCGTGCAAGTACCCGTCCCCGCGCCCGACTTTCTCTAGTTTATCTCAGGCCCCCGCGTTGCGTCGCGAGCGAACGGAAGCAGCGAGCTTTTCGACGACCGGAACGGTGACCTCCCAGCTCATGCAGGCGTCGGTAATGCTTTGTCCGTATGCGAGCTCTTCGCCGTCTTTCTTGTCCTGCCGACCGCCGACGAGGAAGCTCTCGAGCATCACCCCGAATATCCCAGAGCCTCCCTCGGCGACTTGCTGGGCGACCGCGCTTGCCACGCCCGCTTGCTTTTCGTGGTTCTTGCCGCTGTTGGCGTGACTGCAGTCGACCATCAGGCGAGGTTCCAAGCCAGAGGCTTCGAGCATCTTCACGGTTTCGGCGATCGCCTCGGGGTGGTAGTTGGGCTTTCCGGTCCCCCCGCGGAGGATAACGTGGCAATCCAGGTTTCCTTTCGTGGCCACGATCGCCGTCAGCCCTTGCTTGGTCACGGAGAGGAAATGGTGGGGGTTGCGTGCGGCTTTGACCGCCTCGACCGCGATTTTGACTGTGCCCCGGGTGCCGTTCTTGAACCCTACCGGCATCGACAAACCGCTGGCGAGCTCGCGATGAACCTGGCTTTCGGTCGTGCGGGCCCCAATGGCGCCCCACGACACCAGGTCAGCCACGAACTGCGGCGAAATCGGGTCCAAAAACTCGCTACCCGCCGGCAAGCCGAGCTCGGCGAGAGCGCTCAATAGGCCTCGCGCGATTCGAAGGCCGTGGTTGATATCGAAGCTTCCGTCGAGATTGGGATCGTTGATGAGACCCTTCCAGCCAACCGTGGTGCGCGGTTTTTCGAAGTACGTTCGCATCGCGATGAGGAGGTCGTCGACGTGCTGGTCGGCGAGCCCCTTTAGTCGCTTGGCGTATTCCATCGCTGCATTTGGGTCGTGGATCGAGCAGGGCCCCACGACGACTACGAGCCGGTCGTCTTTTCCGTGGACGATGTTGCTGATCTGTTGACGCGCTTCCGCGATCCGTGTGATCGCCTCCTCCCCTGGATGGATCTCCTCCATCAAAATGGCAGGCGGGATCAGCGGGCGGAGACCGTCAATCCTGACGTCGTCGGTAGCTGGGCGGAACATGAGCTCGCTTTCGTAGCACGGATGCACATCTGCGTCCCGCAGGGGCCCTTCTCTGTGCTACATGGCGGCGTCGTGAGCGCCATCGTTCGCCTCTTTCCTTTGTGGGTCACCGTCGCGGGCGTTGCGGCACTCGTCTATCCGCCCGCGTTTACCTGGTTCCTAGACTACGGGCTGATCACCCCGGGGTTGCAGATCATCATGCTCGGAATGGGGGTGACGCTGGAGCTCTCCGATTTCGCCCGCGTCGCCCGAACGCCTGGGCCGATTCTGTGGGGTGTGCTCCTTCAATACACCGTGATGCCCTTGGTCGGATGGAGCTCAGGCTACCTGTTTAGCTTGCCTACCCCGTTCGCGGTGGGCCTGATCCTGGTCTGCTGCTGTCCTGGTGGGACGGCGTCCAATGTCATCGCCTACCTGGCCAAAGCCGATGTCGCGCTCTCGGTTTCGATGACCGCCTTTTCAACCATGCTCGCGGCGGCCTGTACCCCGCTGTTGACCACCTGGCTCGTCGGAAGCCGAGTCGACGTGGATGCGCGGGGGTTGCTGATCAGCACGGCCGAGGTGGTGCTATTGCCGGTCCTGATCGGGCTCATCCTGCGTCGCTACCTGCACAGCGTGACCGAGAGAATCCTGCCCGTGGCGCCAGTGGCGGCGGTCGTCATGATCGTGCTGATCGTGGCGGCGATCCTCGGCGACCAAAAAGATGCAGTGTTCGAGAGCGGCGCACGGCTACTGGCGGCCGTCGTGACGGCACATTCGGCGGGGTTCCTGCTCGGGTATGTGCTCGGTAGCCGGACCGGTGGCTTCGGCAATGCGGCTCGCACTATTTCGATCGAGGTCGGCATGCAGAACTCCGGGCTTGGAGCCGTGTTGGCGCAGGCGCACTTCGCGAATCCGCTGACAGCCATTCCAAGCGCGCTGTCCGCGATCACTCATTGCATTCTCGGGAGTGCCGCAGCCGCCCTGTGGTCACGCCGACCACCAACGGAAGTTTCGCCGAAGTTCGGGCGTTGATACCTGGCAGACACGATGAGACCCCAAGATACACGCATGCTCCTCTCGACAATGTTCCGGCTGGCTGCCCATCGGGTGCTCGACTTGATCGAGCTGCTCGTCGTCCGGGAGTCACCCCCTACCGACGAGAAGCCGGCTCTTCCAGCCGACCGGCGACAAAACTAGAGCCTCCGCCCTGCACAGATTTAGTGAGGTATCTTACAATCGGTAGCATCTGCTGTAGCGGTATTGTTATAGTGCTGCAAGATTCGAGTAGTTGGTCTCGCTAGCTCTTAGTTCGATGAAAACCTCGCTTGCATGTTTGCTTACGGCTCTCGTCCTGAATGTGTCGGGATGCAGTGTCTACGACGCGACCCTGGTCGAGCAGGGCTCGGCAGGCGTTCCCGACAGACCACCCGAGAGCACGAGCTCGCCCGACGATAACGTCGAAGCGGTGTTCGCCCTTCGCAATGTGTCTCTGGATCAGTCGGGTGACCGCTGGCGCGGGGTCGGATTGGATCTCGACGGAATGAACACGGCGTCGATCGAGGATCCGGCAGAGTGCGTGGCGGCCAATGGCAATCCGTCGCTCGACGGTGACAAGGGCATCGACAACTCATTCGGTCAGCACGTTCTACCAACCGTCGCAAGTCTCATCGCATGCTTGGAGGATAACATCGCGCTGAACCAAGGCCTCGGCTTTGGCACGGTGCTCGTGCGCTTGAGGGAATGGAATGGGACGCGCAACGACGCCAAGGTCGACGTCTCGGTTCTTTCCGCCGTGGACGGCACTTCGCTCGACGATCTGTCAGGCCTTGAATGGGGCGGGACCAGCGGTGCCACCCTCATGGAGCAGGGGGGGTCGGTCGAGGCTCCGCCTCCCGATTGGGACGGCGAGGACTTCTTTTTCGCGGACCCAGCGAGTCTCGTGGCTGGAGACATCGATCGCCCCAACGTCTGGACGACCGACGCCTACGTGTCCAAGGGTCGCGTCGTTCTTCCAGTCGACACTTCGGCGACGTTCACGTTTCTGACGGGCCCTGGGAGCTTTTCGATTTCCGTCGAGGGCTTCTTGGTGGGAGACATCAGCGAAGACGGTCAGACCTTTACCAAAGGTCTTCTCGCGGGGCGCTTCTCCGCGGGACGATTGGTGGCTACGATGCTCCCGTTGGGGATCTGCGATGAGAGCCTTCGCGAGAGCGTCGTAGGGCTGCTCACCGATAACCTCGATCTTCGCATCGACAAGGAGCTTGGCGGTCCTGGCGATCCGTGTACGGCAACGGGCGTAGCCTTCGCCTTTCAGGCGATTCGCGCGAGGCTCGCCCCGACGATTGCCCCCGTCGCTCTTCCGGTGCCCGATCCATGTGCCGACGGAGGCTCGCCCGGTGTACAGCCTGCGTTCGACCGCTGTTGCCGATCGGTCGAGGTCAATACTCCGGAGCTGCTCCCTGCGGAATGCTCGCCGGCCGACCTCGCGCCCTATGCGAACCTTCCCAATCCGATCCCAGTGCCCCCGGTGGATGGGTTCTAGCCGACGTCGAACGACTCTCCGCAGCCGCAGTCGCCGGACGCGTTGGGGTTCTTCCACTTGAACCCGTAGTTCATCAGACCTTGCTCCCAATCGAGAACGGCACCTTTCAGAAACTCGATGCTCCTGTTGTCAACGACCACCTTGAGCCCATCGAAGTCGAAGACGAGGTCTTTTTGAGGCCTGATCTTCTTGGCAAAATCGTAGACGTAGTAGTAGCCAGAGCAGCCCCCACCCTTGACGCCCAAGCGCAGGCCTTCGACCGGCGCATCGGCATCGGCGACCTTTTGCTTAGCCATCTCCACCGCTTTGGGCGTGAGGGTGATGCTCTCAGCTTCGCTCATCCCCTCCTATGTAAGGCGGGATCGCCCTCTCCGCCAGGCTGTCAGCCCAGGCCCGAGGCAACCCCCAGCCTTTACCGCTCCTGACACTGGCGCTGGCACTGACACTGACACTGGCACTGACGCTGGCACTGACACTGGCGCTGGCACTGACACTGGACGCAGGGCGCGCGATCAGCACGGAGGACCTCTCGACCGGGCCGTGCGTGCCTGGGCCAGCGGCGGCCCGGATCACCGGTTGACGCAGACTGCACACGGGTTACCAGTCCAGCGGTTTGCCCTGCGACCTCCGTTTCCACAGGGGAGAACGCTCTCGAAGCCGATTTACCGTGTTGATCACGACATCCCCCACGGTGGCGATTTGTTCTTTGGTGGTCGATCGCCCTAGGCCGAAGCGCACCGAGGCAGCTGCCCAGTCCTTTGGAACACCCATCGCTTCGAGCACGTAGCTCGGCCCGAGCTCGGCGCTGCTACAGGCTGCCCCACTCGATACGGCCACGTGCTCACAGAGCTCGAGGAGTAATCGAGCACCGTCCACGTACCCAAACGACAGGTTGAGATTTCCCGGATGGCGACGGTCAGCGGAGCCGTTGAGTCGGACTTCGTCGAGCCCATCGAGCAGTCGGTCACGAAGCGCGTCTCGAAGGCCTGCAATCTGCGTCGCCTCCGCGGGGCCTTCCCCCTTCATGATTTGGGCGGCCATTCCAAAGCCGACGATCCCTGCGACGTTGAGGGTTCCCGAACGAAAGCCGAGCTCGTGTCCACCGCCCATCATCTGCGGCACGGGAACGCCGCGCGCTCGGACCGCTTTACGCACATAGAGCGCGCCGACACCCTTTGGCCCGTACATCTTGTGCGCTGACACGCTGACGAGATCGACGTCTAGGTCTCGAACCGAGAAGGGAAGATAGCCGAGCCCCTGCGCTGCATCGCAATGAAAGAGCACGTCGCGCTTGCGGGCAAGCGCACCGATCGCAGCGATATCTTGAAGGACGCCGACTTCGTTGTTCGCGAGCATGACGCTCACCAGCACTGTGTCTTTGGTGATGGCGGCGGCCACCGCTTCGACGGGCACGATCCCCGATTCGTCGACGTCGAGGAAGGTAACCCGCCACCCCTGCTTGATGAGCGCCTCACAGGTGTCGAGCACCGCCTTGTGTTCCGTCCGCACGGTCACGATGTGGTTTCCGCTGGCCTGCCTCGCTCTCGCCGTGCCCACGATGGCCAAGTTGTCGCTCTCGGTCGCGCCGGAGGTGAAAGTCAGCTCTTCTGGTTTGCAGTCGAGCAGGGCAGCGACCCGGGCCCGCCCCTCCTCGACGGCGTGGCGAGCCGCGGTTCCATACGCATGCGCGTTGCTGGCCGCGTTGCCAAAGCGCTCTTGAAAGTAGGGCATCATTGCCGCGAGCACCCGGTCGTCTACCGGCGTGGTCGCATGATGGTCCAAATATATCGGCAGCGCGGCCATCGTGTGGAAAGCCTAGCGCCGACTCTGTGCGACTCCAACGGCTTGATCTATGCTCCGCCTCATGGCTAAAGCGAGCATTCTGTGCGCGACCGATTTGACCGAACACAGCCATCGCGCCGCGGACCTCGGTGTAGCGGCAGCCAAGGCTTTTGCTGCACGTCTCGATCTGGTTCACGTCATCGATGATGCCGATTCCTGGTGGCCCGAGTCGCCAGGGCTCGAGGACGTGACCGATCAGGCCCGTGCGCACAGGACCCGGTACGAAGCCGTCCTCGAAGCCCAGCTTCGGGATGAGCAAGAGCGCTGTACCGCCGCCGGGGTCGAATGCGAGGCCTTCGTCGTGCGGGGTCGGCCGTGGCGGCTCATTCCAGAGATCGCACAGGAACGGTTGAGCTTCTTGATCGTCATCGGCGCTTACGGGAAAGGCGGCAAGCGGGCAGTCGATCGCGGGGGCGTAAGCGAGCGTATCATCGGCTCTACCGCAGAACGCGTAATTCGAGTGGCCGACAGGCCAGTGTTCGTTTCGACGGGTGAACATGACATTCCAGATGGTCTCGCCGGTACGAAGTGGCTCGTCGGCACCGACTTCTCCAAGTCGTCGACGGCGGCACTCTCGTGGGCGAAGCGTGCAGTAGCCCGCGTCGGCGGTGAGCTTCACGTCGCCAACGTGGTTATTCCGGCGGGCGGTGAAGAGAAGCCGGACGAAGAGCGCTCGTGGCGCCAAGTTCTCCGCGACCAATCGAAGCTCGAAGCGGGTCAGAAGCTTGCCGATTATATCGCGGAGCATGCCCCTGGGGCCGAACACCATCAGGTCGTTTCACCGGACTATGCATCTCATGCGCTTTGCGAGGCGGCCGTCATCGTCGAGGCCGACGTGCTGGTGCTCGGGACGCAACATCACAGCGTGTTGGGTCGGTTGCTCGTCGGGAGCACGGCATCGCGCTGTCTTCGGATCGCACCGATGCCGGTCCTCATGGTCCCCGAGGGAGCTCGATAGGCGTCTACGCGCTGCGCTCGCGCCAGGAGCCAACCTTGACACCTCTCGGTCGATACCCTAGATCACATATAGGACTGGTTCAGTCCTGTATTCAAGTGCCTGAAAATGCTGCGAATTTCGAAAATGACCGATTATGCAGTCGTGTTGGCTACCCATCTGGCCGCCACGAAAGAGCCCCATGCGGCCCGCGACCTGGCGCTCGAGACCCAGATTCCGGAGCCGACCACCAGCAAGGTTCTCAAGCAGCTGAGTAGGGCTGGGGTCGTCGCATCGCAGCGCGGGGCCAAGGGCGGATACACGTTGGCCCGGCCCGCGCACGAGATCGGCATCGAGGAGGTCATCCAAGCGATCGAGGGGCCGATCGCGGTGACCGAGTGTTCCGACGAGTCCACCGATTCGCTTTGCGAGTATGAACCGAACTGTGGCGTTCGCGCGAACTGGCAGCGCATCAACCACGCGGTTCATCAAGCCCTTTCCCAGATCACCCTCGCGGACATGGCGTTTCCTTTCGTCGACACCCTGATCACCATCGCCCGTTCCGGCAAAGAGGCCGAGCGGGCGCGGCTCGGAGAGTCTCCGCAGGGCGACGCGCATTGAGTTGGAGTGAGTGATGGCTACAGCGACCGAACCTATCGATGAGATTCTCAAGCGGGGCTACGACGCCGGCTTCATCACCGACATCGAGCAAGAGTACGCTCCACCTGGGCTGAACGAGCAAATCGTCGCGTTCATCTCCAACAAGAAGAACGAACCGGAGTGGCTTCTCGAGTGGAGGCTCAAGGCCTACCGCCACTGGCTCAAGATGAAAGAGCCGCGCTGGGCCAAGGTGAGCTACCCGGAAATCGACTACCAAGACATTTGCTACTACGCGGCCCCGAAGTCCAAGGACGACGCTCCCAAGAGCCTCGATGAGGTCGACCCGGAGCTGCTCGCGACCTACGAGAAGCTCGGGATTCCGCTGCACGAGCGCGAAATATTGGCGGGTGTGGCGGTCGATGCCGTGTTCGACAGCGTTTCGGTGGCGACGACGTTTCGTGAGAAGCTCGCTGAAGTCGGCGTCATCTTCATGTCGTTCTCCGAGGCGGTGCAGGAGCACCCCGAGCTCGTGAAGAAGTACCTTGGGTCCGTCGTGCCTATCGCCGACAACTTCTTTTCCGCGCTCAATAGCGCGGTCTTCAGTGACGGTTCGTTCGTTTACATTCCAAAGGGGGTGCGCTGCCCGATGGAGCTGTCGACGTACTTCCGCATCAACGCTGCGAAGACGGGCCAGTTCGAACGAACTCTGATCGTGGCCGAGGAGGGGAGCTACGTCAGCTACCTCGAAGGGTGCACCGCGCCGATGCGCGACGAGAATCAGCTTCACGCGGCGGTCGTCGAGCTGGTGGCGCACAAAGACGCCCAGATCAAATACTCGACCGTCCAGAACTGGTACCCAGGCGATGAGAACGGCAAGGGTGGGATCTTCAACTTCGTCACCAAGCGCGGGCTTTGCGAAGGGGAGCGCTCGAAGATCAGTTGGACCCAGGTCGAGACCGGCTCTGCGATCACCTGGAAGTATCCGAGCTGCATTCTCAAGGGCGACAACTCGATCGGCGAGTTTTACTCGGTGGCGCTCAGCAATCATCGGCAGCAGGCGGACACCGGCACCAAGATGATTCACCTCGGCAAGAACACCCGGTCGACCATCATTTCGAAGGGGATCAGCGCGGGCCACGGGCAGCAGACCTATCGCGGTGGAGTGAAGATCATGCGCGGCGCTACCAACGCGAGGAATTACACCCAGTGCGACTCGCTCCTGATCGGTGACCAATGTGGCGCCCACACCGTGCCGTATGTCGATGTACGTAACAGTACGGCGCAGCTCGAGCACGAGGCGACGACCTCTCGCATCGGTGAGGATCAACTTTTCTATTGTCGACAGCGCGGGCTTTCCGAGGAAGACGCGGTGAGCCTGATCGTCAACGGCTTTGCCAAGCAAGTGTTGAAGGAGCTGCCGATGGAATTTGCGGTCGAGGCGCAGAAGCTCCTCGGCGTCAGCTTGGAAGGAGCGGTCGGTTGATGCTGAAGATCGAGGACCTGCACGTTGAAGTCGACGGAAAGCTGATCCTCAAGGGGATCGATCTCGAGATTCAGGCCGGTGAGGTGCATGCCATCATGGGCCCAAACGGCTCTGGCAAGAGCACCCTTGCGTACGTTCTCGCCGGTCGCGAGGGATACGAGGTCACCAAAGGGTCAGTGACCTACAAGGGGCGGGACTTACTCGAAATGTCGCCGGAGGCGCGTGCGGCCGAAGGTGTCTTTCTCGGCTTTCAGTATCCAGTGGCGATTCCGGGAGTGAGCAACGTCTACTTCCTCAAGGCCGCTCTCAACGCGCTTCGAAAGCATCGCGGTAAAGACCCGCTCGACGCGATCGACTTCATGAAGCTATCGAAAGAGAAGGCCGCGCTCGTGCAGCTTCCCGACGAGCTGACGAAGCGGTCGGTGAATGATGGCTTCAGCGGTGGCGAGAAGAAGCGAAACGAGATCTACCAAATGGCGATGCTCGAGCCGTCCTTGGCGGTGCTGGATGAGACCGACTCCGGTCTCGACATCGACGCGCTCAAGGTGATCGCGGACGGCTTGAACACGCTTCGGAGCCCGGAGCGCGCCATGCTCATCATTACACACTATCAGCGACTTCTCGATTACATCGTGCCCGACGTGGTGCACGTTTTGATCGACGGCCAGATCGTTCGAACCGGAGACAAGGACCTCGCGAAACGTCTGGAAGCGGAGGGTTACGCCGAGGTTCGGGACGCCATACAGCCGTGACGCATGAACGTCAGACACTACTAGACAGCCTTCCCTCCTCGTTCGATACGGGGCCGCAATGGCTGCGTTCGGTTCGCAAGAGTGCAGCCGAAGCGCTTCGGGAGCGCGGGCTGCCCAACAAGAAGACCGAAGAGTGGAGGTTCACGCCGGTTCGTCCGCTCGTCGATACCGAGTTTGCACGTGCCGATGCAGAGGCTTTGAAGCTCGTCTCTTCCGCGCGCGAGGGCGTTACCGTCCGGAGCCTGCGTCAGGTGCTCGAGCAGGAGCCTGCCCGGCTCGAAGGCCGGCTTGCACTGGGTGAATCGGAGCATTTCGCTGCGCTCAACACGGCGCTCTTCACCGACGGCTTGTGGATCCACGTAGCGGCTGGCGTGACGATCGAGGAGCCGCTTCAGCTCACCCACGGGTTTTCGAAGACGACGGAGCCTGGCGTAAGCTACCCGCGCGTTCTCGTGACCGTAGAGGCCGGAAGCGAGGCGAGGCTGATCGAGACGTACGCCGGTGAGGCATCGGAGCAGCTTACCAACTCGGTCGTCGAGATAGAGCTCGGCCCGAACGCTAAGCTCGACCACATTCGCATTCACGAAAACCTCGGTCTTCAGGTGGGCCGGGTCGAGGCGCGTCAGGAGGCGGACAGCTCTTATCGGTCGGTCGTGGTCACCCTCGGTGGAGCGCTCCTTCGCTTCGATATCAGAGCGCTTCTCCAAGGCCAGGGTGCGGAGTGCCGGCTCGATGGCGCCTATGTCGTCGACGGGAGCGATCATGTCGACCACCACACCCTCGTGGAGCACCAGGCACCGCATTGCCGCAGCGACCAGACCTATCGGGGGATTGCCTCGGGCCACGGGACTGCAGTCTTCGATGGCGTTGTTCTCGTTCACAGGGGCGCCTCGAAGACCGAGGCGCATCAAGAGAACCGCAACCTTCTGCTCTCGGATACGGCGACGGTCCACACGAAGCCGCACCTCGAGATCGACACCGATGACGTCATTTGCAGCCATGGAGCCACCGTGGGATCTCTCGACGAGAGCCAGCTGTTCTACCTTCGCACCCGTGGCATTCCCGAAGAGCTGGCTCGGGCGATGCTCACCTACGCGTTCATCGAGGAGGTGGTCGACCGCGTCTCCCATAAGCCGACTCGAGACCGATTGCGGGAGACGGTTCTGGCGCGTATTCCGGCAGGCGAAGCGATTCGGGGGGTGCCATGACGCGACCCTCGGCAATTGCAAAAGCGACAGACGCCGGTTTCGACGTCAGGCGCGTGCGCGACGATTTTCCGGCTCTCCATCAGGAGGTGCATGGCAAGCCGTTGGTGTATCTCGACAGTGCTGCGACCACGCTCAAGCCTCGAGTGGTCATCGACGCCGTCGCCGACGTCTATGCGCGCGACTGCGCCAACATTCATCGAGCAGTTCATCTTCTTTCGCAGCGGGCCACGGCTCGCTTCGAAGATGCACGCGAAAAGGTCCGCGCGTTTCTCAATGCCAACGACACCAACGAGGTGATATTCACCCGCGGGACGACCGAATCGGTCAACCTGGTTGCGCAAAGCTGGGCTCGCACGTTCCTTCGCGAAGGGGATGAAGTGCTCATCACCGAGCTCGAGCACCATTCGAACATCGTTCCATGGCAGATCGTCTGCCAGCAGGTTGGCGCAGAGCTGGTCGTCGTGCCGATGACCGATCGCGGCGAGATCACTCGAGAGGCTTTCGAAGAACAGCTCAGCCCGCGGACCCGGCTCGTGGCGATGGCGCACGTCTCGAATGCGCTCGGTACCGTGCTCCCCGTCGAACCGTTGATTGGGCTGGCGCACGAGCAGGGGGCCGTCGTGTTGCTCGATGGGGCGCAGGCCGTCTCGCACGTTCCGGTCGATGTGCAGGCGCTTGACTGCGACTTCTACGCGTTTAGCGGCCACAAGCTCTACGGGCCGACCGGGATCGGCGTGCTCTATGGGCGCGAGCGGCTGCTCGAAGGGATGCCTCCCTATCAAGGTGGTGGCGACATGATCCGTTCAGTCACCTTCGCGGAAACGATCTACAACGATCTGCCATACAAGTTCGAGGCTGGGACTCCCGACATCGCTGGGGCGATCGGGCTCGGCGCGGCGATCGACTATCTCAGGTCATTTGATCAGGAGGCCGTGCACGCCCACGAAAACGCAGTCCTGCGCTACGCGACCAAGGCGTTCGGATCGGTCGACGGCTTGCGGCTCATCGGCACCGCGCCCGGCAAAGTGGCCTCGGTTTCGTTTCTGATGGACGCAGCGCACCCGCACGACATCGGGACCATTGTCGACTCCGAGGGGGTCGCAATTCGAACCGGGCATCACTGCGCCCAACCGGTGATGGAGCACTTTGGCATCGCGGCCACCGCGCGCGCGTCGCTCGGCATGTACAACACTACCGAGGACGTCGACGCCCTGGTCCGGGCGCTTCAGAAAGTGAAGGAGCTATTCGGGTGATGGATCTTCGTGAGCTCTATCAAGAGGTCATCCTCGATCACGGCAAGAACCCGCGGAACCACCGCTTCCCCGAGCCTCACAATAGGGAAGGGCGAGGCTATAACCCGCTTTGCGGGGATAAGGTCACCCTCCGTTTGCAGCTTGATGGCGACAAGATCACCGACGTCGGTTTCATGGGGCAGGGTTGCGCCATCTCTCAGGCCTCGTGCTCGACGATGACCCAGGCGATCAAAGGCAAGACTGTCGGGGAGGCCGACGCGCTTTTCTCGAAGTTCCACGCGATGGTGATGGGTGAGGCCGGCGCCGACGACGATTTCGACTCTCTTGGCAAGCTTGCGGTGTTCGCGGGCGTTCGCGAGTTCCCGATGCGAGTCAAGTGCGCCACATTGGGGTGGCACACGCTCAATCAAGCCCTTCGCAACGAGGGTGGCGAGGCGAAGACGGAGTAAGACGGTGGGCGACGACATCGAACATCTGAAGGTTCACAAGATCCCGCCGAGGTCGACTTCGGACCACGTGTTCCTGCCCCAAGCTGATGGACACCCTGGGACCACCGATCCGATCAGCGAAGCCTACGGTGGGTCGGGCGAAAAGCCTCTGGCTCCCATCGAGCCAGAGGCGGTCAAGGCCGCGATCGTCGAGGCGCTTCGATCGATCTTCGATCCCGAGATTCCGGTGAACATTTACGAGCTAGGCTTGATCTACGACGTCAACGTCGCCGAAGACGGCCGCGCCGAAGTGCGCATGACCCTGACAGCCCCGGCGTGCCCGGTTGCGGGCGCGCTCGTCGAAGAGGTCGCGCAAAAGACCGGCCTTGTCGAGGGCGTCTCGACGTCCCACGTCGAGCTCGTCTGGGATCCCCCTTGGACCCCCGACCGTATGACCGAGGCCGCCAAGCTCGAGCTCGGTTTGATCTGACGGGGGCCGGAGCGTGTTCGCCAAATGACCCGAGACCTTTCAGGCCGGTGTGGGACTTGTGGCTGGTACATTGCCAAGCGTGAGGAGCCCGATGGCTCTTGGGTTGGCGACTGCAGGCTCGGTCAGGGGCAATGGCCGCTCAAGGACACGGCGACCTGCTCGAGCCACAAATCGAAAGAGACGCCTTGGGACGAAGCGCTCAAGCGAAAGCCCGCTGCAGGGGCGCCCCGTCACTATCGGGAGGCGCCAGTCAGACCGCCCAAGCCACCCATTCCCTCAGAGATAGGAATCGACATGGACCAAGACACCTTTCGACAAGTGCTCCGCGAAGTCCTCCTCGACGAGCTCGGCGTTCGTGACGTCGAGATAGGAGATCGCTGGAATGGGGGAGAGCTCATATTGATCCCCGGTCGGGAAGGCACCCAAGAAAAGCGTATGCCCCTCGATGTGTTCTTCAAGAAGATCGTGATGGTCCGGGACAAGCTCCGCGTCCTCGAACAAAAGATCAACGGACACAAAGGCCTCAACGACGACGAAAAAGTCCAGCTCCAACAGTACATCACCGGCTGCTACGGCTCCCTCACCACCTTCAACGTCCTCTTCCGCAGCAAAGACGATCACTTCACGGGCCAGAAGACGTAGCCGCGTAGACACTAACGCTGGCACTGTCGCTGACACTGCCACTGACGCTGGCACTGACGCTGGCACTGACACTGACACGGAGACTGTCGCTGACACTGCCACTGTTCTCGAGGAGTAGGTGACCCGGGCCGCGGCGCGGGATGGGTAGCACAGCGGTGGGGAGGAGCCCGCGTAAGGATCTGTACTTATCGAAAAGGGCGACCGGGGCCCCGCCGCGAGCACACCCGTCCCGTGCCGTGGTCCGAGTCACCGGTTGACGCTGCCGCTGCTACACTACGTCGTGCTCTACTTCGCCTACGGCTCCAATCTCGACGCTGACAGTTGGGTGCAGTGGTGTGAGGCCAAGGGCTACGATCCTGACTCGATCGAGCCCCTCGGTCGTGCATGGCTTCCCGACTACGAGCCCGTCTTTCACTACCAGTCGAGCCTTCGGAAAAGCGGTGCACTCGACGTCCGTCCGCGCAAAGGGTCAGCAACGCCAGGAGCGCTGTTTCGCGTTCACGATTGGTCTGGGCTGGACGCAAAAGAGGGGCTCTCGGGCCGGTACTACCGGCGTATCGAGGTCGTGACTCTCACCGACGATGGGCAAGCGCACCCCGCGGTCACTTACAGCGTGTGTGACGAACGACTGGGGAGCTTCGTGCCGCCGGCTCCCGAGTACCAACGAATCGTGACGCGCGGGCTCTCGCGATTTGGCCATGGGCACGATCAGTTTTTGGCTGCGGCGCGTGGCGAATCCTCTGCGTCGACTACGACGGCAATCTTCGCGTACGGAACGTTGATGCGCGGGGAACGTAGCCACGATCGGGTCGCTCGGCGTCTCCGGCGCACCCACCATCCCGCCCGCGTTAGCGGCGCGTCTTTGGTCCGGATCGACTGGTATCCTGGCCTGGTGTTGAACGCGCAAGGCGTCGTGCACGGGGAGGTCTTCGAGGTCGACGACATCGGGGCCGCCCTCGACGAGCTCGACCCCTATGAGGACTTCGCAGGCTACGGGCACGATGACTCGCTTTACCGACGCTCGCTTGTGAGGACGCACACCAACGGTGGGGCGTTGTTGGCCTGGACCTATGTTTTTCTTGGAGATGCGGCCGGCCTTCCGGTGATCGCGTCGGGGCGGTGGTCGAACGCTTGACCTCGCCGGTGGCGAGCTTTAGGCTCAAGCTTCATGAGCAAACACCACGACATACTGCGCAATTACTTTTTTTGGTTCACCGACTGAGGTGGCCTGCGCGTATTGTCGTTCAAAGGCCGCCTCTCAGGGCGGCCTTTTTGCTTAATGGATGAGGTCGTCGTGGGAGGGGCAGGGAGCCCGACCCATGGCCCGCAACGACCGAAATCAAGCCCAACATCGACAAACTAGCGCCTCCACGACCGGCCGAAAGGCGACCGTCGTGCACGACGGCTCTGCATTCGAGCTCGCTACCGAGCTGAGGCACTTTGGCTTCGAGGTGATCGAGGGCCCACTTCTGTCGTTTGCGGCGGGCTACCAGCAACCCGGGCAGCTCGCGATCATCGCGATGCGGGCTGGTGCCGCGAGGCGCGAGAGACTCCAGGCGTGGGCCCGCGAGATCTGTGCGCAAGGAGCAACCTTGCTTGCGATCGGCTCATCGGTCGCGCCGGTAGCCGAGTTCTTCGGCTCAACAGCCCTCGATTCGATCAATACCCTGCCGACCGGAAGACTGGCCGCTGTGACTGCGGCCCACGGCGGTCTCTTTTCCGGCTTGCCCAAGGAGTTTCGGCTCGCCCTTCCCGCCGGCGATCGAGTCGAGTGCGATGACTTGAACGCGGAGTTTGGTGTGACCGCGTGGACGAAAGACGGCGAGCTCGTCGGGGCGTCCCACGTGTTCAGGCCGGTCCATTTGCTTCATACCGGCGCGCTTGAAAGTCGCGAGCTCCGCCCGGTCATCCTCGGCAATCTGCTTCGCCTACATCGCGAACGCGGCGGCCGCGCCTTCTAACCCTCGAAAAAAGGGGACTGTCCCCTTTTGTTGGGGGTTGAGTGGGGGGTTGGTTACTCTTGTGAGTTGGGGGGAATGCGTGGGGAAGTCGGGTTCTTGGCGCCGTTGGGGGGCGATCGTTCTGGCGTCGGCCGTGTCGGTCGGGCTGTTGGTGCTGCTCTTCAAGGATGTCGACCCGAAACAGGTGCTCTTGGAGGCCAAGAAGGTCGATCTGCGCGCGTTCGCATGGATATATCTGCTTCGCGCGATCGCTTTCTTCGCGCTGATCTGGAGGACGCGGGCGATTGCAGCGCCGCTCCACACCTATCGCTGGCCGCAAGCGACCCGCGCCGTGTTCGCTGGCTATTTCGGCAATGCCGTGCTCCCCGCCCGGATCGGCGAGCTCATGAAGGCTGGGTATCTCTCGCGGGTCGGCTCTCCCACGCCCACCGCGTGTGTTGCGTTCATCGCAGTCGAGCGCGTCTTGGACCTGGTGGTGATCGCAATCGTGGCGCTCTGGGTCTCGTTCGTCGTACTCAACCAACAAGCCGGCGATAGCGTCGTACTGTTCTCGCTGGCGGCGGGGACGAGCGCGGTGGTCCTGTTCGTCTTGGCACGCAGTCCCCAACGCGTGGTCGAGATTGCAAGAGTAGCGGTTCGTCTTTTGGGTGCACGCGCCGACGCTCTCATCAGCCCCCACATCGAGACTTTTGTAGAGGGCCTTTCGGCGCTTGACACCGCGCGCCGAGTCTTCCCCGTGATCCTTTCGACTCTCCTCTATTGGGGCGCCACCGTCGCGACGATCGCGATCTGGCCACTTGCATTTGGGCTTAGCCTGCCTTGGTACACGCCCCTCGTCATCATGGTGTTCTTGTCGCTCGGGACGGCCCTCCCGTCGACTTCGGCGTTCGTCGGCACGTATCACTACGCTGCCGCCGCGGCTCTCCATCTGATGGGTGTCTCCCGCGAGACAGCAGTGGCGATGGCGGTCTTCGTGCACGCCGCAACGTTCATTCCGTGGACGATCGCTGCTGGCCTCATCATCGTGATGCCGCTCCTCAAGGGGCAATTCTCGACGAGGCAGGGGTCATTGCGACCTTCGACCGCACCCGAGCCGACCACGTAGAGTTTTCTTGGTCTCGCCCGGGCCCCGGAATACAAGGGTCTCATGGGACAGCTGCTCGACATCGTGACGCCACTTCACAAGGCGACGAAGCGGGACTTCTTGGGTCGCATGCAGGACGAGAAGATCGCTTGCATGCAGGTCGCTCGTGAGTACGGCAAAGACTTCTGGGACGGAGACCGGCGATACGGATACGGCGGCTATCGCTACGACGGAAGGTGGGCGCCTGTGGCGGAGCGTCTCATCGAGCACTACGGCCTCCGGCCGAACGCTTCGATCCTCGATGTCGGATGCGGGAAGGGCTTTCTCCTATATGAGCTGAAGAAGCTTCTCCCCAATGCACGGGTCGCCGGGTTCGACATCTCGGCTTACGCCATCGACAACGCGAAAGAAGAGCTACGCGGTGATTTGTTCGTGCATCGGGCGCAGGACCCCTACCCATTCGAGGACGACGAATTCGATCTCGTCATCTCGCTCGCGACCCTGCACAATCTCGCGGTGCAGGACTTGAAGGTGGCGCTCCAAGAAATCGATCGCGTCGGCAAGAACGCCTACCTCGTAGTCGAGAGCTTTCGCAGTGAGGCAGAGTTGTTTAACCTTCAATGTTGGGCGCTCACCTGTGAAGCGTTCCACCGCCCGGAGAGCTGGGTATGGCTGTTCGACGAATGGGGATACCGGGGGGACTATGAGTTCATCTACTTCGAGTGACTGGGCGCTGCGTGCGACGGAGCGATACGACTCGGACTTTCTCGACCGCGAAGAGTTGCGCCTCATCGAGGACTTTGAAGAGCGCGGATACCACATTTTCGACATCGAGGATCGCAACGGCCTAGAGCGGATCCGCCGTGCAGTCGCCAATCAACTGAGCAAAGAGACCGGAACGCGGTTCGAGGATGTTTCGGAGCTTCTGAACCGAGCCGGCGAGCTGGTGTCGGTCGCTGATCTCAACTCCATTCGTCTCGCGGTCTTCAATGCGATGAATCGGGAGCCGTGGTTTCGTCCGGCTTATTACAAGCTTGCTCGTGGCGTGCTTGCGACGCTCGTGGGGAATGAGCTCGCGATGCAGCGACGTATCAATCTGAGCATCCAGCTGCCCGGCGACGAGAGCTCGTTGCTACCGGTTCACTCCGATGTCTGGTCTGGAGATTCCGCTTTCGAAGTCGTCGTATGGGTCCCTTTGGTCGATTGCTACCGGACTAAGAGCATGTTCATCCTCCCGCGGAAGCTCAACGACGAGCATTCGAAGCATCTCGCGGAGTTTCGAGGGAAAGATACCGAGGAGCTCTTTCGGGCGATCGAGCCCGACGTCCAGTGGCTGACCGTTTCCGTCGGTCAGGGGGTCATTTTCACTCATACGCTCATGCATGGGAACCGGCGCAACGAGGAAGACGAAGCGCGTTGGTCGATGAACTGCAGGTTCAAGAGCTTGCTTTCGCCGTACGACACCAAGCGCCTCGGCGAATTCTTCGAGCCGATCACCCTTCGCGCGGCCACGCGTCTTGGCATGACCTATACCTTGCCCGAGGGATTCGAGCGTTGAGCGCGGGATACCGCGGTTACATTGCAAGTCGGCCCGTCCGGGACGAGATGACGCCGCAGCACGTCCAAAACCTCGTCGTGCGCGACTACGCTACCCGCAACGGGCTCACATTCCTTCTGAGCGCTACCGAATACGCGATGCCGGGCTGCTTCATGATGCTCGATAGCGCTGTAGCGAGCCTCGACGACATCGACGGTATCATTTTCTTTAGTCTCTTCATGATGCCTCCCGATGAGGCCTCGCGTCGTCGCATCTATCGCCGCACGCTCGAGCTCGGTCGATCGCTACACTTCGCGCTCGAGAATCTCGCATTCGACAGCGAAAGAGATATCGACCGGTTGGAAGACATGTTCCAGGTCGACCATTTCGCAAGGAGCGAGCTCCGTGCAGACGACTTCGATTCAGAAGTCACGTGCCCCATTTGCGGGCGACTCCCGGCGTCCGAGACCCCGGTCGGCTTCTCGGGTGTGACGTCCGACGTCAAGCCTTGGCCACGTGTTTCGAATCTCCTGGTGTGCAGTGGGTGCGGGCTCTTGCACAAGCGAACGACGGCGGAGTGGTTTCAGGACATCGATGTAATTTATCGAGACTACGAGGCTTACCATCAGGGGCAGGGCGCCGAGCAATCGGTTCGCCAAGAAGAAGCGAGCGAGCTTTCTCCGCGGTCGGCGCTCTTGGTGCGGTTCGCGAAAGACGCGCTCGCCCTCCCGTCATCGGGAAGGCTCCTCGACGTCGGGTGTGGTAACGGTGCGCTCCTTCGTTCGTTTGCGGCCGAGTTTCCGAGCTGGGAGCTCATCGGCGTCGATCGAAGTGAAAGTGGCGCAGATGCCGTTCGCACGATTCCGGGAGTCGAGCGCTTCGTGGTGGGCGGGCCCGCAGACGCGCCCGGACACTACGACCTCGTCAGTCTCGTCCACGTGCTGGAGCACGTCCCCGAACCGCTCGTGTTCCTTTCCGAGGTCGCAGCCAAGCTCAACCCAGGGGGGGCTGTTCTGATCGACGCCCCGAGCTTTGCGACGAATCCATTTGATCTGGCGGTCGTCGATCACGTCATGCATTTTTCGCTCGCGACCCTACGTGAGCTCACACGCCAAGCCGGTTATGCGCTTCGGGCATACTCTTCGAGCCTCATTCGGAAGGAGCACGCTGCGCTCCTCACGCTGGCGGACGGCACTGCATCGACGGATAGCCGCGCTTCGATCGCACCGGATGGCGCCACGGCTGCAATATCCCTGCTGCAGGGTCTTGCGACTTGGTTGCCCCGGCATTTCGCCGCTCAGCAAGTCGGAATCCTCGGCACCGGCATCGCTGCGACTTGGGTCTGTGAGCAGCTGCCGAACGGCGCCGCGTTTTTCGTCGATGAAGATCCCCATCGCTTCGGCAAACCCTACATGGGAGCCCCCGTCATCGCCCCAGCCGACGTGCCCGATGATCTGACGGTGTTCGTTGCCCAGCCTCCAGTGATGGCGCGTGAGATCGCCGAGCGACTGGCCAAGGAGTTCCCTGGGCCGTCATGGATGGCGTGCCCGTCCTTCCACGAGCTCGAGCTATGACCGACTTGTCCAAAGGCGCGCTGGTCGTAGGCGCCACGAGCTCGGTCGGAAAGGCGATCTGCCGCGAGCTTTCGCAACGTCAAGAAGTCGTCGGCACACACCACAAGAACCCGGGGCCCACCACGGTTGCATTCGATCTCGAGGGAGACGACCCAGGCTCACTCCCGATCGATTGGGGCAATCTCGGCAGCGTCGTCGTCGCCGGGGGCCTCACCAAGCTCGATGTCTGCGCGCAGGACCCCGAAGCGAGTGCACGAGTCAATGTCGAAGGCACGCTGCGCGTGATCCGACGTGCGCAACAGTTCGGCATCGCGCCCATTTTTCTGTCCTCCGACGCGGTCTTTTCAGGTGCGCTATCGAACGGGGAGCCGCGGCCAAAGACCGAGACCGACCCGGCCGATCCGATTACGGTGTACGGACGCCAAAAGCGGGCGGTAGAGGATGTAGTCCTAGGCTCGACCGGTACGGTGCTCCGTCTGTCGAAGCTCGTGTCGACCTGGCCCGAGGATGGTGGCTTTCTCCCCGACCTCGCAGCCCGGCTCCTACACAGCGAACCGGTGCGTGCTGCCACCGACCAGTTCTTGAACCTGACGTGGACCGAGGACGTTGCTCGGGTAATCGGTTTTGCGATCGCGGAAAACCTGTCCGGGCTCTGGCACGTCGCAGCCGAGCCCGTGCGAAGCCGCTACGACTGGAGCATTGGCCTCGCCCGTGAGCTTGGCGTGAGCGAAGGCCTCGTTCGGCCTTGCTCACTCTCGGATTTCGAGCTCGACGAGCCAAGACCCAAAGACTGCTCGCTCGACGGCTCGAGGCTCCAACAACGATTGCCGTGGACCCTTCGTACGGGCGACCAATTGATTTCAGATATCGTGCGACGCGGTTAGGTCGGTTCTGGGATCCCGAGAGGTTGGGCCCGAACCAGGCTGAGGTACTGCTGACCCTGTCCAAACCAGGAGGCGAAGTCCCCCCAGTCGACATCTGTCTCGCCGGCCCGAAGCTGGGCCGCCACTGCCAGGAAGTCATCGAACGAGCGGACGGTCAGCGGATCGAGCCCAGCGATTTCGCGACGGAGGCCCTCGAGGGCTTGTGTGACCCGCGCCGTCGCTTTGGAATCCCGAGCTTCACTGTGGCTCACGATCGCCTCATAGGCCTGATTGCAGGCCGCTAAGAGAGATCGATTTTCCTCTGGCTCTCGGACACTGTGTGCGGTGCGTGCGTCGATGAAGTTGTGAAGCTCCGACAGGTACACCTGTTTCGCGACCGCGTTGAAGTCGCTGGCAGGTCCCGTAATTCGTTTGTACCAACGGCGGTCGACGAGAAAGCTCGGCGATGTGCCCTGAACGCTGAATTCCGGATGAAGGGTGTCGATTGCCTCCTCGAGCCCCATCAACGAGCGCCCCTGGAACGGCTGGATCACGTTGTCGAGGATCCAGTCTTCATGTGAACGTCCCATCCCCTCGATCGTGTCCAGATGAGGCCCAAACAGTGGGACCAAGACGGCGAGCTTTTCTTGGGTCGAGGCTTCCTTGTCGGTCGCAAGAGCCGCGGCGAACCGTCGCAGTTGCTCAGCCAGATAACTGGCCGCGTCGATACAGGTGATCAAGATCATCCCGCCAGGTCTCACGAACCGCGCGATGTGCCCCAGCAACTCGGTCGGCGCTTCCTGTGTAGGGAGGACCCCTTCGCAGAGCACCAAATCGAACCGCTCCGAAGCCTCGAAGTCTTCGATATAGCTCTGGACGATCGAGATATCGGTGTGCACTGCCCCCGCGAACCGCAGGAGCAGATCCCTCGTGTGCTCGAGGCCCACCGGGTTGGCGTCGACGAGCACATACCGCGCCGGATGCATGGCTATGGTGACGATACTGTTGTGACCAGATCCGGGCCCGAATTCGAGAATGCTTCGTCCCGAAAGGAGACCCGGCACAATCCCGACGTGCCGGTAGAGCGCATGCCTGCGATGAAAGTGCCGCTCGAGGTCCTCGATGTCTTGCGCCACCGGGGAGATCCCTTCCTTCGTGTAGAAGTCCACAAAAGCTTTCATCGAGAGGCACCCTCCTAGCGGCGCGGTTTTTGGCTCCCCTTGGTCGTTATTGGTACCTTGCCGCAGGGGAGACCGCAAAAAAGGCCTGAGAAAGCCGACGACCGTGACGTCTCGAGATTCTACACAACGCCTGCGGATTTACGCGCTTCTCCTCCTTTCTTTCGTCACCCTGATCGGCGCGTACGTCCTCGTCGACCGGCTCGGTTTCGACCCGATCCCGCTGGGCTCTCCCTTCTTCCCGAGGCAAGGATACGCCTACTTTCTCACGGTGTGGACCTTCCTAGGTGGCATCGCATCGCTTGCCCTGGCGTTGGCATTGGCGCGGCTTTCGCAAACGCGTACCGCGCAGCGTCTTCGTCAGAGACTGCACCTGTCCGAGACGACCGATGCAACGTGGATCGTCGTTTTTTCGATCGCTGGGTTCGTCATTCCCACGCTCATCCGTATCTTCGTTCTCCAGTTCACCGCGCTGACCGATGACGAAGCGATCTATCGATTTACCGCCGACTTGATCGCCTCGGGGTCGATCGCCGCGCCACGCCCGCCGGACCACCTCTTTTGGGATCGTGCGTTCATGGTGATCGACGATAAGATGTACGGCCAGTACTTCCTAGGCTGGCCTGCCGTGCTCGCGGCTTTCAAGACGTTGGGCCTCGAGGAGCTCGCCGGGTGCGTTTGCGCGGCCCTGACCGTCCCGCCTCTCTACCTCTCGTCACGTCGGCTCGGCGGGCCGTTTGCGGCCCGAGTCACGGCTACGCTTTTCGTGTTTTCTCCGATGCTGATGATCGGTAGTGCGACCTTGATGAGCCACGCGTCATGCTTGTGCGCAAATGCCTGGGCGTTCTGGTTTTTCCTACGCGCCAGAGAGCCCGAGAGTAAGGCCTGGGAGAGCGGCGCCTTTGCGCTGCTCGTATCGATCGCGTTCTTCATCCGTCCGTTCACCACGGTCGCGCTCTGCGCCGGTCTGGTCGTCATCTGGCTTGCCGGCGCCACGAGCGGTCACGCGAAGCTTCAGAAACTGACCCTCTTTGGACTGATCTCGGGCGCCATGGCCACGCTCTTTCTGTTGGCCAACTACGAGCTCACGGGTCATCCATTGTACGTCCCCTATCAGCGGGCGATGCACTACGTTCTCGAGAACCAATACCGATTCGGTTACTTCGGACCTCAAACCGATCTCGAAGTGGTGGGCCTCGCCCTTCACGAAGACACGTTCGCGAAATGGCTCGCGTCGTTACTTCGCTATAGCTACGCAGTGGGCGGCTGGCCGATCGGCTTCTTGTTTCTTCCGTTCGCTCGTGGCCGCAACATGTCCGTCGTATGGATGATGCTCGTTTCGTACATCGGTTTTCACGTGCTGACGACGGACGGGGGTGTGGACCCATTCGGGCCGCCTCATTTTTACGAGCTCAGCCTTCCCTTCCTCATGCTGAGCGGCAACGGCGTCAGTCAGCTGCATGGTTGGGCCACATCGCACCGCGGCGCCTTCCCACAGGACTGGATCGCGTCGCTTCCCTTGGCTTCCGTCGCCGCACTCGTCATCATCTCCACGCTCGGCTTCACTGCCATGCGCATGGGCACTGTGCACAAATTGACCGATTCGGTTCGCCGGCCGCTCCTCGCCATCGAAGGCGCTGGGATACACAACGCCATCCTCTTTCGAAGCGGACCCCACGCAACGTTCTGCGACTCAGCCCCCGCCCGGCATTTCGTGTTCTGGCCACCGCACAACGATCCGAACCTCGAGGGTGACGTGCTCTGGGCAAATCACCTCAGCGTCGAGTGGGACAAAGCGCTCATCGCCGAGCATTTCCCCGGGCGCAAGGGCTACATCTATTTTTGGGAGAACCCATGTCGCCTGACGTTGGTCGACCTCGACCGAGTGCGTCCTGGCACGATCGAAGACGCTGCAGAGCTCTCCTTCAAGCAGCCACTTGCGGGGCCAGACGACTAGTTATGGGCAAGCGGCCGCAACCTGGTAGCCTTTCGAGCACACGATGACCGAGAAGAAGAAACTCTGGGAAGAAGCCAAGTCGAGTGTCGTCAAGGGCGAAACACTTTCCCTCGGCCCGTACTTCAGTCAGCAAGTCAAGCACCAGACCCGTCATCTGCTCTTCGTCTTGGCCCGCTACAAGTTCGCAGCTCGGCTCCTTCCCGAAGCGCGTCCATTGAAGGTGCTCGAGCTCGGCTGCAACGAAGGCCTCGGCGCCCTGATGCTGATCGAACGTGGCCACCAGCTCACCGCCGTCGACTTCGACGATGCGGCAATCGACTCCGCAAAGCGGGCTTTCGGGGACAGCGGCATCGATTGGGTCTGCGACGACTTCCTCGGAAAGACGTATGGCGAGCATGATGCGGTCGTGAGCATCGACGTGATCGAGCACATCGACGGCTCCGAGGAGGACCGATACATGCGAACGGTCGTTCAAAACCTCGGCCCGCACGGCTTTGCGGTCATCGGCACCCCGAACGACTCAGCATCACAATACGCATCGAAGGCAAGCCAGATCGGGCATATCAACCTCTATAGCCATGAGCGTTTGTCGGAGCTCATGAATCGCTACTTCCATCAATCGTTCCTGTTTGGAGTCAACGACGAAGTGGTGCACACGGGATTTTATCCAATGTGTCACTACCTCATGGCGTTAGGGTGCTCGCCCCGCGAAAATCCTCTCCCCAATGACTGAAGGCGGGGTCACTCTCATTTGCCCGGCGAAGGAAGAGGGGACGCACATCGCGCAAACCCTCACCGACATCTACGACGCGATCGCCGCCGAGGATTATCCCTTCGAGATGATCTGCATCGATGACGGGAGCGACGACGACACCTACGAACGCATTCAGGCTTTCGCTTCAGGTCGCCCGGAGGTCCGGGTCGAGCGATTCGATACGAATCATGGGTTGGGCTACGCCTGTCGTCACGGCTATGCCACAGCAAGGATGCCGTATGCGATGTTCGTTCCGACCAATGGGATGATCGACCCGCGCTCTATGTTCGACAGGCTAGACGCTCGCGCGCCGGACAAAGTCATCATGTTCGACGTGGAGAACCTGGCTGAGCGACCCCTGTACCGAAAGCTTCCGTCGGCTGTCTATCACTTCCTCATGACGCGATACTTCGGGATTCGCTGCTCTTACGTGCACTCGATGTTGCTAATCCCGACGCGTGCCGTGATGCTGGACGACCTTCACGCGGAGCGGAGCTTCCACGTCGCCGAGATCCTGATCCTCGCGCTTCGTAAGTGGAACCTCCAGCCGGTAGTCCGAACCAACCGAGTTCAGCGCAGCACTGGCGTCGCGGAGACCAAGTCCTTCGCCTGGAAGAACCTCTACGAAATCGTCAGACAAGTTCGCCACCTCAAGCGGCGCCTGCCGAAGCGGATCGGCCCGCCTGTTGGGCCCGATTCAGGCAGCCGCGCGACGTAGAAGGCTTCGAACCTCGGTGGCTACCCGTTCGGACGTGATCCCGAAGTATGACAACTGGTCGTTTTGCGACCCGTAGATGTCGGGAAACTGGTCCGGAATGCCGATCATCCGGAAGCTCGGTGGGCTCGCAAGCTCCTCGAGCAATAGGGAAGCCACCGCGCTTCCAAGGCCGCCGATGACACTGTGCTCTTCGACGACCACCACCGCTCGGCTGTTCGAAGCGCGCGACAAAATCGCGTCCGTGTCGAGCGGCTTCACGGTGGGCATGTGCAGCAAACCAACGTCGAGCCCCTCGGCACGGAGCTCGTCGAGGGCGGGGCGTGCGACCCGCAGGGTGATGCCGGTCGTGATGATCAGGGCGTCCGAGCCTTCGATCAGCGGCCTTGCTTTACCGATCTCGAACGGCGGAAGCTCTTTGGTGACGATGGGGTCATGGCCTTTGGCCAGCCGAATGTAGATCGGGTGCGGCCAGTCCAACGACTGAGGCATGAACTCGCGCATCTCTTCGGCGTCAGCGGCGGCGAAGATCGTCATGTTCGGGATGGCACGCATCAGCGCGAAGTCGTCGATCGCCTCGTGGGTCGGCCCAAGCGGCGCATATACGAGGCCGCCTCCATTGCAGATGAACCGCACCGGGAGGTCGGCGTGCCCGACATCGAGACAGACCTGTTCGTATGCGCGGCGGGCTATGAAAGTGGCAATCGTATTCGTGTAGACGATGTGACCTTCGGTTGCGAGGCCGGCGCACATGCCGATCATGTTCGCTTCGCTGACCCCTTCCATGAAGAAGCGGTCGGGAAGCTCCCAACGCATCTCATCGAGAGTGCCTACTCCGAGATCAGAGCCCACGAAGACGACTCGATCGTCGTGCTTCGCAAGCTCGTGGACCATGTCGATACAGGTTTTTCTCATGGCTCAGTACGCTTCGATGGCGTCGATCATGGCCTGGGCTTTGGCCTCGTCGATCGCGCGCAAGTGGTGCCATTTGTTGTTGCCTTCGGCTTCTGGGATGCCCTTTCCCTTCACGGTGTGGCAGATCAGTGTGCTCGGTCGGTCTTTTTCATAGGGCAGCCTCGCAAAGGCGTCTCGTAGCGCGTCGGTGTCGTGTCCATCCACCTCGTGCACCCCGAACCCGAATGCTCGCCACTTATCGGCAAAGGGCTCGAGGTCGAGCACTTCGTCGGTGGAGCCGTACGACTGTCGCTTGTTGTTGTCGACGATGACCGTCAGGTTTTCGAGGCCGTGGTTGCCCGCGGCAAGAGCACCCTCCCAGATCGAGCCTTCGTTGCATTCGCCGTCGCCAAGGGTGACGAAGACACGCCAGTCCGCCCTACGCACGCGACCGGCGAGTGCGCGGCCGATGCCGATCGACAGGCCATGGCCGAGGCTACCAGTCGACGCCTCGATCCCCGGAACCTTCACGTGGTCGGGATGACCGCCGAGGATTCCATCGGGATGGCAGAACCTATCGAGCTCGGCATCGGGGAAGAATCCTTTTTCGGCGAGCAGCACGTAAAGCGCGATGCAGCCGTGCCCCTTACTCAGAATGAAGCGGTCGCGCCCTTCCCAGCTCGGGTTGGCCGGGTCGTACTTCAGCACGTCGTCGTAGAGAACCCGGAGGATCTCGATCAGCGAGAACGTCGACCCGACATGTCCCCGCGAGCCCCCGAGGAGGCAGCGAACGCACTGTTTTCTGAGCTCTTTCGACCGTTGATCGAGAGGCCCTGGCTCCAAACCGCTCGGCACGACGTCCCCCTTCAAAGCAGCCTGTGTCATCTGCTGCAGGCTAGCATTTCTGGCCCTCGCGGACGAAATCATAGGCCGGCAAGCGGTTCGAAAGCGTCCGCTCGGACCAGCATCTGGCGTGCTTTGTCGATTTGGCCGAGAAGACGGGATTCGTCTCCACGGGTGTCGGCGCGGGCAAAGCTTCTTCTGGCCGCGGCCGCGGGGACAAACTCGTTCAATAGAATGGTCGCCCACTTCACGGCATATAGAGGACCGAGCAGGCGCGTGCGTTCGCCGAGACCTGGGTCGAAGCCGGAGAAGCGGTCTAGCATTCCCTTAGCGAAAGCAGCGCGCAGTTCCGCTGCGATGCCCATTCCAGGATGGAGCACGAAATCCGCGATTGTCTTGGCCGGGTCGTCCCAACCGAAGTGCTCGAAGTCGACAAACGCCAAACCGACCTTCGTGCGGAGCGCGTTGTGAAAACCAAAATCCGATGGGCTCAGCGTGCGCGCCTCGACCCCTAGCGTCTGGTCGCCCAGGAGACCCTTCGCGTGATGCGATGCCTCAGCGAACTTAACGGGAAGTGCGCCTTCGAGTAGTTCCCGAAGGGGTGCTTCGAGGTTCTCAGGCGCTTCCCCTTCACGGACGAGCCGGTCGATGCGTTTTTCGATCCCATGCGTCAAGTCTACGAGACAAAACGCCGCGTCCGTAGCGTCGTCGAGGTCACGGGCGCCCGGCCTCCGAGCCGTTTCGCGAAGGGTGACCAGGAAGTCCGTCGCCGCATCGATGTCCCCCGGCGAGATCGACGTGGTGGCAGCCGGCGTGCCTTCGATGAAAGAGAGCACGAGCACGCCTTGCTGGAAGTCGTTCCACAAGGGCTCAGGAATCGCGCGAACACCGCTCTCCCATAGAAATCGAAGCCCTCGATACTCTCTGCGCTGGCGTGCGCTCGGCTCTGGCCCTTCGAGGAAGTACTGCTTCACCACCACGCAGCGGCTGCCTCCCTCGAGACGGTGCACCCGGCTGTTGCGCCCCGCAACCAAGCGCTCGGCGCGTTCGACGGGCGGAAATCCGAGCGGGCGAACGATCCTGTCCCAATCAGTCGAAAACATGCTTCGTAATGCCTGCCCAACTCGAGAAGCGGCGCTCTGGCAGCGACTCCGAGTAGACGTTGAGAGGGTCGAAAAGGAGCCGCTCCGTCGTCCGCGGAAATTCGGGCTCGCGAAACGTTTCGAGCAGGTCGTCGACGAACGTAGCGCAGCACAGGGTTTCGACGCGGCGGCACTTCCCCTGCCTAGTGTCGGCGAAGAACACGTCCGCTTCCTGGTCGCGAAGGCAATGGAGCAATCCCTCCGCCCGCAGAAATTCGACAGCAGCCTCGCGGAGTGAAACCTGCGGGTCGCCATACGAGGCGTGGTGCGTCTTGTGGCTCACGATGAACGTGCGCACTCCGCGCATGCTCGCGGTTTCGAAGAAATCGCGCACACCTGGGAACACGCTGGCTTCACCGATTCGCGGCCCGTACGCTTCGGCTTGTAGCTTCTGCCATTCGACCTCACCGTCGGGCAGCTCTCGGATCTGATCACGAATCAGTTTCTTGCTGGGCTGGAAATCGAGCGGAACCAATCTCCGTTCCACAGCCAAGCGATGGAAAAGACCGTCGTAGCAGATGATTGTGTTATCGAGATCGACCCCGACGACCTGACCCTCCATCGTGCCTCAAAGTATCCCTTGGCTGGCACTGGGGTCAATTGAGGCGGGCAAGCGCCGGGGCGACTTGTTCGCCCCTGTTTGAGCCGAATGGTATCCTGGAAACATGGGGAGCTCGGCTAAGCGCTGCATCGTCACGGGGGGCGCGGGCTTCATTGGCAGTCATCTCGTCGACCGATTGCTCAGCGACGGCCACTGCGTTTCGGTGATCGACAATTTTAGCTCCGGGCATCGCGGCAACCTCCAGCACCACGACGAGCACCCAAACCTCCAGGTGATCGAGGCCGACATCGGCTCTGCTTCACTTACGAAGCCCTTCGAAGGGGTCGATTGGGTCTTTCATCTCGCCGCCCTGGCCGACATCGTGCCTTCCGTCGAGAACCCGACCGCCTATCACCAGGCCAACGTCACAGGTACTTTCCGCGTACTAGAGGCTGCCAGACACGCAGGTGTTCGGCGATTCGTTTATGCAGCGTCCTCCTCTTGCTACGGTATTCCCGATCGGTATCCGACCGCCGAGGAAAGCCCTCCACGACCTCAGTATCCGTACGCCCTGACCAAGTGGGTGGGTGAGCAGTACGTCCTTCACTGGGCGCAGCTCTACGGCCTGCCCGCGGTTTCGCTTCGCTTCTTCAACGTGTACGGCCCTCGCTCTCGAACCTCGGGCACCTACGGAGCCGTTTTCGGGGTGTTCCTCGCTCAAAAGCTCGCCGGCGAGCCCTTCACGGTGGTGGGCGATGGGACTCAGACCCGCGATTTCACCTACGTCACCGATGTGACCAGCGCCTGCGTATCCGCCGCGGCTTCCGATGTACAAGGAGAATCGATGAACGTCGGGAGCGGCGATCCGCAGAGCATCAACCGGCTCGTCGAGCTGCTGGGTGGCGACGTGGTCCACATTCCGAAGCGGCCCGGCGAGCCAGACTGCACACAGGCCGACACGGGCAAGATCGAAGCTCTCCTCGGATGGAAGGCGCGCGTGCCGTTCGACGAAGGTGTGCGTATCATGCTGCAGAACATCGACTACTGGCGCGAGGCACCGGTCTGGACGCCTCGGACGATCGAGAAAGCCACCGAAGCGTGGTTTAGGAGCTTGGGATGACAGGTGGGGGAAAACAGGCCGACGAGCGAACCGCCTTTGCTAGAGGCTACGTCGAGCAGTTGAAGAGCGTGCTCGATGGCATGCCCTGGAATGAGCTCAGCACGGTCATCGAAGCGCTCGAAAAGGCGCACGCCGACGACCGCCAGGTGTTCATCGCGGGCAACGGTGGAAGCGCTGCTACCGCGAGCCACATGGCTTGCGACCTCATGCTCACGACGCCAAAGACCGGAGGGAAGGGCTTTCGCGTGATCGCGCTCACCGACAACGTCGCGGCCATTACCGCCGCCGGCAATGACGAGAGCTACGCCGATGTGTTCGTTGCACAGATGCGAACGCTCGCCAACGAAGGTGACGTCATCATTCTGATCAGCGGAAGCGGAAACTCCGCAAACGCGGTTCGCGCGGCCGAGTTTGCCAAGGCACGGGGTATGAAGGTCTTTGGCTTCCTCGGGATGGGGGGAGGTGCGTTGGCTCCATTGTGTGACCGTGCCGTGATCGTCCCATCTAACGACTACGGTCCCATCGAGGATGCGCATATGATCTTCGATCACCTGATCACGGCGTATTTCCACAAGTGGCTCAATCCGAACAACGCGTAAAGAGCGAACGCGCCTTCTTTCTCGATCGGGACGGCGTCCTCGTACAAGACGTCGATCTGCTCACCGACACGAGCCAGATCCGAATTCTTCCCGGCGTCGTCGAGGGACTTCAGGCGATTCATGAGCACGGTTATCTCAGCATCGTCATCACCAACCAGACCGTGATCGCCCGGGGACTCATCGACGAAGCAGAGCTCGACAGGCTGCACGACCATCTACGAGAGCAGCTCGTTCAGGCGGGCGCTCCGAATGTGTCGGCATTCTACGTGTGCCCGCACCACCCGCATGCTGACGTGGTCCGTTATCGAGTCGAGTGTACTTGTCGCAAACCGAAACCGGGGCTGCTCGAGCGCGCCTCCGACGAAATGGGCATCGATTTGTCGATGAGCTTCATGATCGGAGACAGGCTATCCGACGTCGCTGCTGGGAAGCGCGCTGGGTGCACCACCGCTTTGGTCGAGTCTGGAGCTCATCGTGCTCCTCCTATCGTGGGCATGTCCGCCGAGGCGCCGCCACCCGATCATCGCTTCGCCGACCTCCGCGAGGCCGTCGATAGCCTCTTGCGAGGACAGCGATGACCTTGAAGGCACTTGTGCTTTGCGCAGGACGTGGCACCCGACTCGAGGAGCTCACACAGGATTGCCCTAAGCCGCTCCTTCCGATCGAAGGCAAACCGCTCGTCGGCTACACGCTGGATCTTCTGGCCCGTCATGGGATCACCGATGTCGCGGTCAACTTGCATTTCCTAGCTGACAGGGTCGAAACTGAGCTCGGAAACGGCAGTCGCTACGGCCTTCGGATCCATTACGAGCGCGAGGATGAGCTGCTCGGTACGGCGGGGGCAGCGGCGAACCTCCTCGACTACTTCGCCGACGCGTCCGATGTTCTCGTCATCTATGGCGATCTCGTTTTCGATGAAGACCTCACGGCGCTCTACGAGCTTCATCGCGCCAACGAGGCAGATGCCACGCTTCTCGTGCACCAGCGAACGACGCCTTCGAACAGCATCATCGACATCGACGGCACCGGCCGGATCATCCGCTTTCGAGAGCGGCCGGTGAGTTGGTCCACCACAGCTCCGGTGTGGGTGAACTCGGGGTGCCAGATCCTGCGGCGCGAGTTGATCGAGCGTTTTCCTTCGAAGAGACCGCTCGACCTCCCGCAGGACATCTACATGCCTATGGCGGCCGACCTTCGTCTTTTTGGCGTTCCGGTCCAAGGGTATCGAATCGCGGTCGACTCTCCTGAACGGTACCACCAAGCGATCCGTGATGTGAAAGCCGGTAAGCTACGCGGCTAGTTAGGCCGCTCAGGAGCCCAGCTGAAACTCGACCGCGGCGAGCAGGTCGTCGGCCGTGACCGGAACATTGCCCATGTGACCCACCTCGATCGCCGAAGCGCAATTGCCGAGGTAGGCGGCCTCCATCATGGACGCACCTCCAGAAAGCGCGCTCGCAAAGGCCGATAGCATCGCGTCGCCAGCGCCCATCGCGTCGACGACGTTGCCGCCGAATGCAGGGAGATACTCGATCTTCAGCTTCTTCTTGATCGCGTGCATCTGAGGGGGATTGGCGATCTCCTCCCAGTCGCGACCTTCGGTGTCGAGGATCATGAGCCCCCGCGAGCCGAGGGTCAGCACCAACGATCGGTGACGGGTCTCGTCGAGCAATTTGACGCCGAGATCTGACAGGCCGCTTTCGCGATCCCACAACGCGAGGCGTGCTTCACGCTCGGACGGTGTTGCCGCCGTGAGACCCTTGAGCCGGGTAACCTGTCCGATCTGAGAGCTGCACTGCACGTCGCCCACGATGGGAATGCCTCTTTCCTTGGCGAGCTTGGTGACCGTGTCGATCACCGGCTCAGACAGCACGCCATAGCTGAAGTCGGAAATGATGACGGCCGAAACGCCGGCTTCGCGCGATCTGATCGCATCGCACAGGCGAGCTGCGGTCTTCGCGTCGATGTCCTGGTCCCGAAACGAGTTGACGTTCAAGAGCTTTTTGCCGCCCGACAGGAAGCGCTTCTTGTGAATCGTCGGTCGAGACTCGTCGACGACGAGCCTGTAGTCGATGTCCCTCCGCTCGAGCTCCGCCCGGGCGAAGTCTGCGTGCACGTCTTGCCCAACGACGGAAAAGAAGATCGGTTTGGCGCCCATCGACGCGACGTGCTGTGCCACGATGCCGGCGCCGCCGAGGAAGAGGTCGGTCTCGCTAGGTCTCACCACTACCGTTGCCGAGTCGGAGCTCATTCCGAGCGGGTCACAGTGAACGTACTCGTCCACGATGGTCTCCCCTACGACGAGGATCTGCTTGCCTTTCATCGCCTTGATGACCCTGCGGACACGGCGGTTGGTGATCCCGTGACGCGCACAAAACGCCCGCGCAGAAGGATCCAGAGGGGCGATGTGCTCCGCGGTCTGCGACTGGATCGGCTCGTAGACGACATCCCCCGAGCTGAATCGGATCTCGCCGCCATACGCCTCGACCGCAGCCCGCTCATCGGCGAACGCTTCTTCCGCGTCCCTGTACTCGCTGCCTTTGACGTAGATGTCGGGCTCCAGCTCCGAAAGAAGCTCGGGCACTTCCCCGTCGTAGATCAGGACGTAGTCGACGAACTCGAGATGGGCGAGGTTTTCCGCTCGGAGTGCCGCTGGAACGTGATTGGGGCCGCTTTTTTGATCCGGCGGATCAGCGGTTACGCCAACACTCAGAAGTCTTCCCTGCGACTTTGCCCATTTGAGATGACGAATGTGACCAGGATGCAAGATGTGGAAGCCGCCATGGCAGTGAACCGCTATCTGCCCGTGCGACTGAAGCTCACGGATCTCGGATATCAATGCGTCGACGTCGATGATCTTGGGGCTTGCTTCGGTGGTCACCGCAATGAAATCCGCTTCATGAGCCTCACGTTGTAGTAGCGATCATCGTCGAGCGGGTTGGGGATCTTTCCCTTTTCGAGCGCGTCCACGAGCTCCGCCACCGCGTCCTCGATCTCGAGCTCCGGGTAGAGCCCGAGCTCCTCTCGAATCTTGTCGGAGGAGATGTGGTACGAGCGCGGGTCGTTCGTGGGCGTGGTTTCGATGTCGACAGCCTTGCCGAGCTTCTCCTCGACGACGCTCCGCGCGATCTCCGCGAGCTCGGATACCGGATTGTTTTGATACCCCGCATTGAAGATCTTTCCCGCGATCTTTTTGGCGTCCATCTCGATCAACTCGCAGTAGAAGCGACAAAGATCGCGCAGATGGATGTGCGGCCGAAGCTGCTTGCCTCCGAACACGGTGATCTTGCCGCGTTCGTGCGCATGCGTGGTGAGGATGTTCACGGTGAGATCCAGTCGCTGACGGGGCGAGTAGCCGCAAACCGTCGCGGGTCGGATCACGAGTGTGGTGAAGTCGGGCGATTGCTGCTCTAGGAGAATCGGCTCGCACATCGCTTTGTACTTGCTGTAATCGGTGAGCGGGTTGAGCGGTTCCTCTTCGGTGACGTCCGGGGCGTCGCTCACTCCGTAGACGCTCGAGCTCGACACGAAGATGAAACGGCTGACACCGGCCGTTTTGCAGGCTTCGACCAGCGGCGCGAAAGCATCGAAATTGATCGATTTCCCGAGGTCGGGATTCAGCTCGAAGCTCGGATCATTCGAGATGCACGCGAGATGGAGCACCACATCGACATCCTCCACCGCCTTTGCCACGGCCTTCGGATCTCGAATGTCCCCGACGATCTCCTCGAGATCTGGATTTCCTTGGAGGTCTTCGAAGACCTCGGATCCGTAGAGGTAGAGATCCAGCACTCGTACTCGATAGCCACGATCCAGTAGCTGAGGGACCAAGACCGCCCCGACATAGCCGGCGCCGCCGGTCACCAACACACGCAATTGTTCCCCGCTCACTCGCAAGATTAGACCGTGACGAAGGTGTGAGTGTCCAAGTTCCCGCAACCCCCTGAGCGCTTCCAGCATGCGCCCGCGAGGAACGAAATCCAGCCGAGCTACACAAAATGACAATTGCCGATCGGGCTTCATCGGCTATCTCAAATGCTGCCACGGTGGGTTCCCTGGGCCCTCCGATCGCTCATAGCGCCCGATTTGTCTCGCTTTTTCGAGGCAGTCCGGGCGGTTGTCCATTGGCTCGCCCGCGCCGGGGGTCGTCGAGGTCAGTCGACCGCGTTTCGCATCGTGTTTGACGTGATCTCCGCAACCCGCTAACCCCAACACCGAACGCCGGGGATGTGGGTAGATAGGTGTCCCCAGACGACCAACGGAGAGAATCATCATGACCAAGAACGTTTTGCGACTGGGCCTGGTCCTTGCGATGTGTGGGGCCCTCATGGCATGCGAGAAGAAGGCTGAGGAAGCGGCCGAAGCAGCTGATAAAGCAGCGGAAGCCGCTGAAGAAGCTGCCGGCGAGGCCGCAGATGAGGCCGCAGAAGCTGTCGAGGCTGTAGGCGAGGCCGCCGAGGAAGCCGCCGACGAAGCTGCAGAATAGGCAACGCACTTACCACCAGCGCCGCCGACTGTTAGGGAGAACCACATGATCAAGAACATCCTGCGATTGGGACTCGTCCTCGCGCTCGTTGGCGCGATGACCTCCTGCAAGAAAGCCGAGGAGGCCGCAGAAGCCGCTGGCGAGGCGGCCGATGAAGCTGCGCACGCCGCACACGAGGCTGCCGAAGATGCCAAGCAAGCGGCCGAGGCAGCTGGCGACGCTGTCGAGGAGGCTGCCGACAAAGCGGCAGCAGCTGCCGACGAAGCTGCCGAAGAAGCCATGGAGGCAGGCGAAAAAGCGGTAGAAGGCACCAAGGAAGCCGCTGAGAAGGCCGCCGAAGGCGCCGAGGAAGCCGCCGACGAAGCCGCTGCAGACATCAAGCAAGCCGCCGACGACGCCAAGGACAAGGTCAAAGCGGGCGCCGAGGACGTGAAGAAGGGCTACTAGCCGCAAGAGAGGGTCACTCGTTGAGAGCGTCGGGCGGCGGGTTCGAGACAACCCGCGGCTGCTGGCCTGCTCACTGAAGCCCGAGTGCTTGCTCCAAAAAGAAAGCCGGCCGTTGGTCGGCTTTTTTTGCGTTGGACGGTGCGCTCGGTCGGCTTGCATTGAGCGACCGGGAAAGTAGAACACGTTTCACTCCGAGTCCGGAGCTTGCGGCCATGTATTTTGACTACACCCCCGAGCAGAAGGCGCTGCGCGACGAGCTTCGCGCCTATTTCGAAGACCTGATCACCGAGGAGCTCCTCGCCGAGCTCGACGAGGTCGAAGGCGGCGGCCCTCTTTACCACCAGGCTATCCAACAGCTCGGCGCCGACGGCTGGCTCGGCATTGGCTGGCCCAAGGAGCATGGCGGACAGGGCCGCGGGCCCATCGAGCAGTTCATCTTCTTCGATGAGGTGCAGCGGGCGGGCTTCCCCGTGCCCATCCTGACGCTCAACACCGTCGGCCCGACCTTGCTCAAATTCGGCACCGATGCACAGAAGGCGAAGTACCCGCCGAAGATCCTCGAGGGCCGGTGTCACTTCTCGATTGGCTACACCGAGCCAGGCTCCGGGACCGACCTCGCGTCGCTCAAGACCAGCGCAGTGCGCGATGGGGATGAGTACGTGATCAACGGTCAGAAGATCTGGACGAGCCTCGCCGACCATGCCGACTACATGTGGCTCGCATGTCGGACCGATGCGGATGCCCCAGCGCACAAGGGGATTTCCATCATCATCGTGCCAGCCGATGCCGAGGGGGTTCAGATCACGCCAATGCACGCGCTCGGCGAGAACAACGTGCATGCGGTGTACTACGACAATGTCCGCGTCCCCACCGAGAACGTCGTGGGCGGCGAGAACAACGGCTGGCACCTGATCACCACGCAGCTCAACCACGAGCGCGTGGCACTGTGCTCGGTCGGTCCCCTCGAGCGAATCTTCACCGACACGGTCGAGTGGGCGAAGACGGCCCCGAACGGCGATGGCGGTACGGTGATCGACCTGCCCTGGGTGCAGAGCAATCTCGCCCGTGTGTACGCGAAGCTCGAGGTGCTGAAGCTCCTCAATTGGCAGCAGGCCTGGGGGATCGCGAAGGACACGCTTTCACCCGCGGACGCGTCGGCGATCAAAGTGTATAGCTCCGAGTTCTACGTCGAAGGGTCGCGCCTCTTGATGGAAGTCCACGGAGCGGCAGGCACTCTTCACCACAGCTCCGAAGGGGCGCTCCTTCGCGGGCGTCTCGAAAAATATTATCGGATGTCTCTGGTCCTCACGTTCGGGGGAGGCACGAACGAAATCCAAAGAGACATCATCTGTCAGGCTGGGCTTCGCATGCCTCGGCTCGGGCGACGTTGAGGCACGATCATGGATTTTTCGTTTTCGGACGACCAGGACAGCATTCGCGACCTCGTGAAGCAGGTGTTGGGCGACATCGTCACCGATGACTCCCTCAAGGCTCTCGCCAAAGACGGCAAGTGGTTTCACCAGCGTGCTTGGCAGCAGCTCGCAGATTCCGAGATGCTCGGTCTCGCGATTCCAGAAGAGCATGGCGGGGCGGGGATGGGGCTCACCGAGCTCTGTTTGCTCCTCCACCAGGTCGGACGCACCGTCGCGCCGATCCCTGCGCTCAGCACGCTGGTCGCCGCAGCGCTTCCGCTAGCCGAGTTCGGCACCTCCGAGCAGAAGAATCGCTTCCTCGGGGGGATCGCACAGGGACGCGTGATCATCGGAGCGGCCCTGGTCGATCTCGGTAGCCGCAATCCAATGAAGCCATCGGCGGTCGCAACGCTTGTCGGTGATCGATGGTCAGTGACCGGGCGATTCAGCAATGTGGCCTATGCCGACCTCGCCGACAGGATCGTCGTCCCAGCCCGAACCGACGACGGTGCAGCCATGGTCCTTCTGGTCGATCCCAAAACCAAGGGTGTGAGGTTGGGGGAACAGCGGGGCACCAATGGAGAGCCTCTTTGGTTGCTCGAGCTCGACGATGCAGCCGTCTCATCAGACGATGTGTTGGGCACGACCGACAATGGCATGCAAGTCCTCCGGTACCTCGTGGATCGAACCAGCCTCGGGATCTGCGCGATCGAGCTCGGCATCGCTGAACAGGCCCTCTTCATGACCGCCCAATACGCGGGTGAGCGAAAGCAGTTTGGCGTGCCGATCGCGACCTTTCAGGGCGTGACCCAGCGTGTTGGCGACGCGTACATCGACGTGCAGGCGATGAAGTCATCGATGTGGCAGGCCTGTTGGCGCCTCGATCGAGGGCTGGACGCGGACAAGGAGCTCTCGGTCGCGAAGTTTTGGGCGTCCGAGGCCGGCGCTCGGGTCGTTGCGGCAGCCCAACACGTCCATGGCGGAATGGGGTTTGACCGAGACTATCCGCTTTACCGCTACTTCATGACGTCGAAGCTCCTCGAGTTCACCCTCGGCGGCGCACACGAGAGCCTCGCCCGTCTTGCCAAGCTGATCACGGCATAGGGTGGCGCTACGTTGGCAGTGGACAAAAAAAGGCCCTACCTGATACCGGGGGTCGTAAAGGCCTCTGGCATCAGGTAGGGGGGATGAAATGAAGGAGAGGTTATCGATCACTACGGCGCTCCTGCTGGTTTGTTACGGGTGCGCTGACCAGGAACCCTCCGGGGTGTCCTCGGCCGCCGCGTCGGCGGGAAACGCAGTGGTTTCGACAGCGCGCCTCGACACTCTGATCGAAAATCCCAGCGATCCCGACGCGCTCATCGCGATGACCCGGATCTATTCCGAGCTCAGTGCGGTGGCGAATGCAGGTCAGGATGGGGCCGGCGTGTTCATCGAATTCCTGCGTCAGAAGGCGTCCCTCGAGGAGTGTGTCGCCGAGGAAGGCTCCCTGATCACCTACGATAATTGCAGCGTCAGCAACGGGACGATCGACGGCACTTTGTCCTCGAGTGGGGACGACATCGACTTCGACCTCTCGATCGGCGTGATCGGGTCCGGCGGCACCGGAAGCCTGACGGTTCACATGCATCGAGGAATCACCCTGAGCGAAGCTTTACTGACGGGCTCAATCACCTACGACACGACCATTGAGGGGGTCGCCCGGTATCCCGATGGGCTCTTGTTCACGATTCACGCCGACTACGTCGACATCACATTGGATGACGTCCAGTGCCCCCTGTCGGGCACCCTGCGCGTTGAGCAGGTGATTCGAGAAGAGAGCACGGGCGCTCTCGAGGCGGTTTTCGGCCCTTCCTGCGGGGACGTTCGCCTTTCTGAGTGAATTCTGCAAGGGCACCCCGCAACCATGCATGTTGGCGTTCGTTCCGCGCCTTCGTAGGCTACCGGTATGGCACTCACGACTTTCCTCAACGCCAAGGCCCTCACCACCGAGTCCCCGACCAATGTGGTCCGCACGATGTGGAAGAAGCTCAGCCCGCTACCGGGAGGGAATGTGGTTTTCAGCCGGCTCGTGGGAAGGATGGCGCCTTATACGGGTACGATGCGCGCCAACATCGAAGAGCTCGGAGAGGGATACTCCCGTGTCACGGTGACCGATCGGCATTCGGTGCGAAACCACCTTGCCTCGATTCACGCGATCGCGCTCGCCAATCTGGCTGAGCTGACGGGCAACATCGCAGTGGCCTACACCCTTCCAGACGATGCTCGCTTCATCGTGGCGGGAATCGGGGTCGACTACCTCAAGAAAGCGCGCGGGACGATCACCGGCGAGTGCCACTGTCCGCCGATCGACACCAGCGCCAAGCAGGAATACCAGGTTCGGGTGGTATTGAAGGACGAGGGTGGCGACGTCGTGGCCGAGGCGACGCTGCGAACGCTGGTGGGCCCGAAGGAAATGCGATAGCTCCTTCAGTGCCAGTGCCAGTGCCAGTGCCAGTGCCAGTGCCAGCGTCAACGTTGCGCGTCGGTGTCCTGCTCGCAGGACAGCTCCGCGCATGCTAGACGAGGCCGCATGGAGCGCACCACCAACACGCATAGCCTGGCCATCGGCTATGTCCTTTGGATCTTCGGCTTCATGGGTGCGCATCGGTTCTACTACGGCAAACCGATCTCGGGCACGATCTGGTTCTTCACCGGGGGTCTGCTCCTCATCGGCTGGATCGTCGATCTATTCTTGATGCCGTCACTCGAGCGCTCGGCGGACGTTCGATACGAGGAGGGCCAGTACAGTTACAACGTCGCCTGGGTCCTTCTCACGTTCCTCGGCGCGCTCGGCCTCCACCGTCTCTACATCGGGAAGATCTGGACGGCCGTCCTCTACTTCTTCACCGGCGGCCTTCTATTCATCGGCGTCCTCTACGACTTCTGGACGCTGAACGACCAGATCGACGAGGCAAATCTCGGCCGGCGGTAGCGTTACTGGCTCTGAATCAGGCGTTTGCGCCTTGGATCAACTGCTCCGCGGCGGCCCTCGCCTGCTCGGTCACCTGAACGCCGCCCAACATCCGCGCAATCTCCTCCAACCGCTCGGTGTCGGAGAGCAATCGGATGTCGCTCTTCGTTCTTTCGCCCACCACCTCTTTGTGCACGCGATAGTGAGCGTCGGCGTAGACCGAGATCTGGGGCAAATGGGTGATACAGAGTACCTGGCTGTGCTGGGCCACGTCGTGGATCTTGCGTCCGATGACTTCGGCGACGGCGCCGCCGACCCCGGCATCGACCTCGTCGAAGACGTAGAGGCTTGCGGGCCCGAGGCCGGCGAGCACGCGTTTGATCGCCAACATCGATCGAGAGAGCTCGCCGCCGCTCGCGATCTTGCGGAGCGGCTTGGCCTCCTCGCCTCGGTTCGGTGCGATCAACAACTCGGCGCGGTCGATCCCGCTCGGCGAAAGACGGGCACCTTCGACTTGGAGCTCTCGGGGGCCGCCTTCGAGCGCAGCGAGCTCGACGGTGACCTTGGCCTCGCCCATGCCGAGCGACGCCAGCTCTTGGCTGATCGCTTTGCTCAGCCGTTTTGCCGCCACCTGCCGGTTCTTCCGTAGAGAGAGGGCCGCCGTGGTCGCACGCGCCAATGCTTCGTCGTACTCGCGCTGGGCGCCGTCGACACGCTCCTCGTAACGCTCGAGGGAATCGAGCTCCGTGCTGGCCTGGTCGCGGTGAGCGATGACCTCGGCTCGGTGTCCGCCATACTTGCGCTTGATACGCTGTAGCTGGTCGAGCTGCTCTTCGAGCTGGGCCAAGCGCTGCGGGTCGAAGGAGAGGTCGCGCGCGTAACGACCGAGCTCCGACGCGGCGTCCTCGAGCTGCACTAGTGCATCCTTGATCTGGTCGGCGACCGCAGCGAGCGCCGAATCAAACCGCGAGGCTTGGTCCACCGATGTCGCAATCCGGGAGAGCGACCCGCAAATGGCATCGTCCTCGGCGTAGAGTTGCGCTTCGGCTTCCCCTGCGGCGCTCCCGAGATGTTCCGCGTGTCGAAGCCGCTCGCGCTCGGCGAGGAGCGCATCTTCGTTGTCGAGCACGTCGGCAATCGCGTCGATCTCACCGATCTGAAACCGAAGCAGGTCCTCTCTGTCGGCGCGGCCGCGTTCTTCGGAGACGACTTCTTCGAGCCGGCCTGCCACCTCGACCAACAGGGCATGAGCGGCGCCGACCTCTTCGACCAACCGCCCGTGATCGCCAAAGGCGTCGAGATACGTGAGATGTTGTCGCGGGTCCGCGAGCGAGTGGAACTCGTGCTGCGAGGAAATGTCTGCGAGGCCTTTCGTGACCTCTCGAAGCTGGCCAAGGGTCGCGAGCCTGCCGTTGATGTAAGCGCGTGTTCGACCCGACGCATTGACCACCCGCCGGACGATCAGCTCACCCTCGGTTCCGAGGCCCTGTTCTCGGAGCGTGTTGAGCGCGCCGAGGTCATCGGAGATGTCGAAGAGAGCCTCGACCTCGGCCGCCTCTGCGTCGGTTCGGACCACCTCTGGGCGCCCTCGAGCCCCGAGCACCAGCTGCAAGGCATCGACCAGGATCGACTTTCCGGCGCCGGTCTCTCCAGTGACGATATTGAGCCCGGCGTCTAGGTTCACTTCGAGCTCCTCGATGATCGCGAAGTTCCGGACGCGCAGACACGTCAACACGGGCAGGTCTCTAGCACAGGCGTTGCATGGGCGCTGCACAAGCGCTAGCAAACGAAGCGAATGGCGTCGTCGACCGAAATTCGCGAATCCTTTCTGCGTTTCTTTGAGGACCGCGAGCACGAACGAGTGGCTTCGGGCCCTCTGGTGCCGCCAAACGACCCAACGCTCATGTTTGCCAACGCTGGCATGGTGCCGTTCAAGGACGTATTCACCGGCAAAGACGAACGTGCTTACAGCCGTGCAACATCCTCGCAGAAGTGCATTCGTATCAGCGGAAAGCACAACGACCTCGAAAACGTCGGCGTAACGGCGAGGCATCACACGTTCTTCGAGATGCTCGGCAACTTCTCGTTTGGCGACTACTTCAAGCGCGAGGCCATTCAATACGCCTGGGACTACTTCACGAACACGCTGGCGTTCGAGCCGGAACGGATGGTGGTCACGGTTTTCGGCGGGGAGAAAGACCTTGCCCCCGCCGACGATGAGGCGGCCAAGATCTGGGCCGATGTGACCGGCTTCTCGGACGACCGGATCATTCGCTGCGGCGCGAAGGACAACTTCTGGCAGATGGGGGATACGGGTCCTTGCGGTCCCTGCTCGGAGATCCACTACTGCCTCGGTCTCGACGACGTCGATCCACGGACCTTTGGCGAGGAGCCGACTCCCGACGGCCGAGGCTGGTTCGAGCTTTGGAACTTGGTCTTCATGCAGTTCGAGCGACATCAAGACGGCAAGATGGTCTCGCTCCCCGCGCCGTCCATCGACACGGGGGCCGGCCTCGAGCGCATTGCGGTCGTGTCGCAGGGCGTGCTCAGCAACTACGACACCGATCTGCTCCGGCCGGTGGTGGACCTAGCCGCGGAACTCTCTGGCAAACGCTATCGGTCGGGCCAATCGGAAGACGACATCAGCATGCGCGTCATCGCCGACCACGCGCGAACCACCGCCTTCTTGATTTCTGAGGGTGTTTTTCCCGACAAGGACGGTCGAGCGTACGTTCTTCGACGCGTCATGCGGCGCGCGATTCGGCACGGTCATCGGTTGGGCATCGGCGAGCCGTTTCTCCATCACTGCGCACTTCGCGTCGTCGACAACATGGGGACCATTTATCCACAGCTCGTCGAGCGTCGCGCGCTCATCGAGGAGATAGCCCTACAAGAGGAACAGAGGTTTCGCCATACCCTCGACAGGGGTCTCCAGCTCATCGACAGCAACGACGAATGGATGGAAACGAGGGGGACGCGCTCGCTACCTGGCGAAGTGGCCTTTCGTCTTTACGACACCTATGGTTTCCCCGTCGATCTGCAAGAGGTCATCGGTCGAGAGCAAGGCTTCGAGGTCGACCACGACGGCTTCACAGAGGAGCTCGAGAAGGCGCGCGCGCGAAGTCAGGGCTCCAAGGTAGGGAGCAGTGCGGTGGCCGATGTGTACCCGACCGTGGCCGCGCAGATCGGAACGGTCGAGTTTCAAGGCTATGACGCCGAGAGCGAACGGAGCGAGTTGCTTGCGATCATTTCCGACGAGGGCATCGTTTCGAAGCTCGAATCCGGCCAAGTCGGCGAAGTGATCACTCGAGTGACGCCCTTCTACCCGGAGCAGGGAGGCCAGGTCGGAGATCGAGGCTCGATCGAGCTCGATGGATCGCTCTTCGAGGTCGAGGACACGCAGAAGCCTGTGGATGGCCTCATCGTTCATCGTGGCCGGGTGGCGTCCGGATCGTTCACGCCCAACGTCGAGGTCGACATGCGTGTCGATCACGCCGCTCGGAGCGCGACGCGGCGGAACCACAGCGCCACGCATCTGCTTCACTGGGCCCTTCGCCAGGTGATCGGCCCCACCGCCACGCAAAAGGGCTCGCTCGTTGGCCCCGACCGACTTCGCTTCGACTACAGCGGAACCCGGCCGTTGGAGCCCACCGAGATCGAGGCGATCGAAGACCTCGTGAACCGCGAAATCCTAGAGAACACCGAGATCACGACCGAAGTGCTACCGATGGACGAGGCCAAAGCGCGGGGTGCAATCGGCATCTTCGAGGAGAAATATGGGGATGTGGTCCGGATGCTGCGCATAGGGCCGTCGCTCGAACTTTGTGGTGGAACGCATGCCTCCCGCACCGGAGACATCGGGCTCTTCAAGATCCTATCCGAGACCGGACTTGCGGCTGGTGTCCGACGGCTTGAGGCAACGACGGGGCTCAACGCGCTTACTCACCTTCGCGAGGTCGAATCCGAGCTCACAGGTGCAGCTTCGTTACTCAAAGCGCCGGCGCAACAGCTCCGCGATCGTGTTGGGCGACTCATCGAGCAACAGAAAGATGCGCAGCGTGAGATCGATCGCCTCAACCGATCGATCATGTCGGGGGGGAGCGGGGATCTCTCGGCGGCAGCGCGAAAGGTAGACGATGCTAGCGTTCTCGGAGCGATCGTCGAAATCGGTGATGCCGGAACGCTTCGCGAGATGGCCGACCAGCTGCGCGACAAGCTTGCGCCGGCAGTCGTTCTATTGGGCTCGCCCAGCAAGGATGGCAAGAAAGCTCTGCTCGTGTGTAGCGTGTCCAAGGGCCTCACCGATCGCTTTCCTGCAGGTGACATCGTGAAGGCGGCGGCCGCGGTCGTCGGCGGCAACGGGGGAGGGCGCCCAGACTTCGCGCAGGCGGGTGGTCCCGATCCGAGCCGCCTCAACGAGGCTGTCGCGAAGGTCTACGAGCTCGTGGGGCTCTCTAAGTGACGGCACAAACTCCAAACTGGCCCTAATTCGTGCGGCGCTCGCAGGATCTTAGCCGACATGTAGGTCTCTTTCTCGGTGAAAGACTTTACGAGGCGTCGATTTCCTGTGACATTTATTGCGTGGCGGTCTCCGAAGAGAAGCTCTCTGAGCTTGAAGACGCCCTTGCCGAGTTAGGGAAGGACGAGGACGAAGTTTCGGCGGTTCTTCGCCGTTTTGAAGGCGGCGAGCCAGCGGACTTGGCGGCGGTCGATGACGAGCTAAACGCTCTAGCGGACGGCGCCAGCATCTTGCCAATCGAGGCGAAGGCATCGACGGTCGAGGCCGAAGACCTGCAGCATCCGGGGCTCGCGCAAGACCTATGGGAGGGTGAGAACACGGAGGTCGAGATCATCGATCCCTCCGATGATTTCGTGTTGCTGGTGGACGAGGACGATCTCGAGGAGCTCGAAAAGGCGTCGGATCAGATTCCCGCGGTCACGGTGCCACCACCGCTACCAGGGAAAAAGGCGACTCAACAGGAAGACGACGGTGACGAGGAAGAAGACGAGGGCTTCTTCAAGAAGCTCTTCGGTTCGCGTCGAAGCAGCAACCGTCCCTAGGCGATAGCGTGGGAGCGGTGGGGTGGGACCAATTGACGGGCGGCAGGCCCGACCGGCATCATCCACGCGGCCTAACTAAAAGTAAAACGTTCCACCAAATGTGAGGAGCGCGCCGCCGGAGGTGTCGGTAGAGCGCGTCCCGTCGATGAACTCGGGTCGCGGGTCATTGTCGATCCGGTGTCGCAACACACCCCGAACGTCTGCGTTTAGCGCGAACCCAGGAGCGAGGCGGAACTCGAGCCCCGCGCCTGCTTGGCCACCCGCGTGTATCATGTTGCGAACCTCGGCAAAGGTTTCCTTCTTACCGAAAGACAGTCCGGGCCCGAGCAGCACGTAGAACTGTACCTTGCTCTTCGGATTGACGAAGAACAGGAAGTTCATCGTAATGGGGACTTCGGAGCGGAAGTCTCCTTCATAGTCGTTGCCCGCAAAATAACCGGAGCCGAGGTCGATTCCGAAGTGAGAGGCGGGTCGAAAGCGAAGGGCGCCATTGAAGCCGCCCATTCGAACGTCCGGCCCGAACGTGCCTGCAACGTCGAAGTGGAGCCCGACCTTTCGTTCACGATCCTTGGGTGGCGCTTCGTTCACGACCGGTGCGGGTGCGGCGGCTTTCTGCCGGACGACGACTACGGTCGGCGGCTTGGTCCTGACAACGACTTGCGACGATGAATCGGCTGGTCGAGAAACGATGACGTCCGCCTGCGCCGTCGTAACGATGCTCAGGACGGTGGCGAACGCGAGTGCGGGGAGAAGGACGAGTCGGTGCATGGCTACCTCTTTGGGTTTCTACGAGGCAGGCACCGCAAACATTCACCCGGCAAAGCGACTTCGGCGCCACGGGGCGAAGCCCTCCTGGACCGCTGGCTTGGGAATTCTGGTGATTTGGGCCCTGCGCGGCTCGATTACAGTGACCGGCGGTCTTCGAGCGCTCGGCCGAGGGTCACCTGATCGGTGAACTCCAGCTCGCCCCCGTGGGGGACTCCAGCAGCGATTCGCGAGACGCGAACGGGCGATGATCCGAGCGTATCCGCGACATAGAGAGCCGTAGCCTCACCCTCCACATTGAGCGGGGTGGCGACGATGATCTCTTTCACCCCATCTTCGCGGATACGCCGCTCGAGCGCATCGAGCGGCAGTTGGTCGGGGCCTACGCCGTCGAGCGGCGCGAGCAAGCCATGCAAAACGTGATACCGGCCGCGAAAGCTGCCGAGCGCTTCGAGGGCAATGAGGTCGGGAACCTTGGCCACGACGCAAATGATCGACTCGTCCCGCCTCGGGTCTTTACATATCGCGCACTGCGACTCGGCGCCGTAGTTGCCGCACATCTCGCATCGGGTAACGTCGTCGTGGATCGTGCTCAGCGCCTTGCCCAGCGATTGCGCATACTGTGCGTCACCCTCGAGCACGTGAAAAGCGAGACGAGCGGCTGTCCGTTCGCCGACGCCCGGGAGCCTCGAGAGAAGTGCGATCAAGGTGGCGATGGGGTCGTTTGGAGCCATCAATCTGCTTCGACGTGCACGTCGAGCTTCCCGGCCGCCTCGGGGAACACGTCCATCGCATCGCGCACACGCGGGTGATTGAGTGCTTCCTTGCGCTTAGCGTCGACTTCGGCTTCTTTACGCTGTGCCGCAACCGCAGCCACGGTCTTGGTTGCGCCCTCGTGCGGAGCGTCGAACCGTATCTCGATTTCCGGGCGACCGCCGAGTTGTTCCTCGGCCACTCGTTTGATCGCCTCGATCGAGTCGGGGGACTCTGCCTGTCGCCCGTAGAAGGAGCCATCTTGAAAAGACAAGACGATGCGATCGGGGCCCACGGCCTTAGGCACCCCATGTTCGAGCACGGCTGCTAGCGCGGGCTGCTTCCTTTGCAGGTTGCTCACCAAGCCTTCCCACTCCTGAAGCGCAGCACGACGAATCGGGGTCAGCACATCGCCGCTGCTCGTTTGGAACCCTCCTGAGTGACGCGTGGCCGGCTTGATCGGCTGGCTCGGATCGGGCGTCGCCGTTTGGGGTTCGGGCTCAGGCTCGGGAGGTTGCTCCGGCGTCTTGGCCTTGACCGAGGGCTCCTTGCGCGGCTTCGGTGCGGGCTTCCGTGGTGGCGGCTTGCGCGCGCCGCCGCCACCCGGGCCGGATTGGCCTCGAAGCCCGTCGAGTCGCGCGAGAAGCTCGGCCACCGACTGAAGAGGGGGTCTAGTGGCGACGCGCACCAATCCCATCTCGAGCATGAGCTTGGGGTTCGGGCTTTGCGCCATCTCATCCATCACCGTGGAGGTCGCCCGAAACACGCGCTGCAGCTCGAGGATGTCGACGTCGTCGATGAGCGCTTGTGCCGCATCGTGTTCTTCCGGAACCCATTCCGCGGGATCGCCCGCATCGAGCTTCAGCACCACGAGGTCGCGGACCAGCTGGAGCAGTTGCCGCGCGAAATGCTGCATGTCGACGCTGCGGTTCGCAAGACCATCCACGGAGGCGACCACGGCGGCCCCATCACCTCGAAGAACTGCCCCTGCCACGCCGTAGAGGGCTTCGCGGTCTGCGATCCCGAGGCTGGTTGCCACCGTGTTCGCCGTGATGCGCTCATGAGAGATGGCTACCAGCTGGTCGAGAAGGGTGAGGGCGTCGCGCATCGAGCCCGCCGCTTCTCGCGCCACTACCGAGATGGCCTCTTCGTCGGCAGAGAGGTCTTCCGCGGCGAGGATCTCCGAGACCCGACCTGCGATCAGGCGATGGGGGATCAATCGAAAATCGTACTGTTGACATCGCGATCGGATCGTGACCGGCACCTTGTGGCTTTCGGTGGTCGCGAAGATGAACTTCACGTGGTCCGGCGGCTCTTCGAGGGTCTTCAAGAAGGCATTGAAGGCGCCAGCCGACAGCATGTGCACCTCGTCGACGATCACGATCTTGTAGCGATCGCGCTGAGGCCGATACGGAAGCGACTCCTGCAAGCGCCTCACGTCCTCGACGCTGTTGTTCGAGGCTCCGTCGATCTCCTGCACGTCGACGTCGACCCCCGCGGTGATGTCGCGGCACGGGTCGCACGCGTTGCACGGAGTCGGCGTTGGGCCTTCTTCGCAGTTGAGGGCTTTGGCGAGGAGGCGGGCAGTGGTCGTCTTGCCGACCCCCCGCACCCCGGTGAAGAGAAACGCGTGCGCGACCCGATTCGACTCGATGGCGTTCTCGAGCGTGCGCGCGACGTGCTCCTGACCCACCAGATCTTCGAAGCTTTGCGGGCGATACTTTCTTGCAAGAACGGTGTACGCCATCGAGCAAGCGAGCCTATCACGGGGACGGAGGGTGCGCAGCCGGGCTACTGCTCTTGGTCTTCTTCGTCCTCGGCGCCTTCCAGCTCGTCGTCTTCGAGCTCGTCGTCTTCGAAATCGTCCGCATCTTCTTCTTCGTCTTCGCTGTCCTCGTCGAGCCCCTGCGCCTCGCGCATCATCTCTTCCATGGTGGGCATGCCAGTGCCGGCTTCGCCTTCCTCGTCGCCTTCCAGCATCATGCCGCCTTCGCCGCCCATGATCGCGTTCCCGAGGCCGATCGAAAGCTGTGGGTACCACGTGATGAGGCCGAGGCCGATCAGCATCAGGCCGACGAAGGGCGCGACCGCGCGTATGATGTGGCCAATGCCCCGCTCCCAAAGAGCGCTCGCCACGAAAAGGTTGAGCCCGACCGGTGGGGTCAGATACCCGATCTCGAGGTTGACGATGAAGATGATGCCGAAGTGCATGGGATCGACGCCCATCGATTCGGCGATCGGGGCCAACAGAGGCACGAAGACGAACATCGCGCTCAAGATGTCCATCATCATGCCAACCGCGATAAGCATGGCGTTGAGCAGCAAGAGGAATTGCCACCGAGTCAGTTCCTTAGCTTGAATCCAATGGACCATCTGGTCAGGGATTTCCTCTTTCTCGAGGAACTCGCCGAGGGCGAGGGCCATGATCAAGATCACCAGGAAGGAGCCGAGAAAAACGCCTGTCTCGCCAAAGATGGTGGGGACGTTCTTGAGTGTAAGCGCGCGGTGTAACCAGACCTCGACCACGACCGCGTACACGACGCTGATCGCCGCAGCTTCGACGGCGTTGAAGATGCCGCCATAGATGCCACCGAGGATCAACAGGGGGAACATCAATGCCCAGAACCCGTCCCGCGTCGCTTCCACCAATTTCTTGAACTTGAACGGCGAGGTGGGGACTTTGTCGACGATTCCCTGGTAGAACGAGTATCCGATCAGGATCGAGCCCATGACGAGGCCCGGACCGAAACCCGACGCGAACAGACGCTCGACTTCGATCACGGCGCCCTGGTTGACGATCGGGTATACGATCATCGGGATCGACGGCGGGATCAGGATCCCGAGCGAGCCGGCGGAGGTGAGCAAGCCGTGTGAGAATCGCTCTTGGTAGCCCGCCGCGACGAGGGCAGGTCCCATCATCGATCCGATGGCGACCACCGTGGCCGGGCTCGAACCACTGATCGCCGCAAACAACATGCAGGCGATGACGGCGCTCATGGCCATACCACCCGGTACCCAGCCGATGAACGCCTGCGCAAAGTCGACCAGACGCTGACTGATCTGCCCCTTGCTCATGACCGCGCCGCTCATGATGAAGAAGGGAATCGCGAGCAGCGTGGGACTGTCGGCTAGGCTTCGAATGCCCTCGATGAGGATCGTGAACTCTTGGGGTTCACGGAAGCCGCTCCAGAGGAAGAGGGCCCCTAGAGTGCCGACTCCGATCAGGACGAAGAGCGGCGAGCCAACGATTGCGGCCGCCAAAATGGCCGATGCGAGAATGCCTCCCTTGCCCAAGAAGGGCAGAAACAGGATCAGCCCGACGAAGATCAGAAAGGGCAACCTGCGCTTCTTGACGTCGGTCATTCCTGCGCTCCCTGGGTCGTCGCCTTCTTCTGCGTTGCCGCCACGAGCGCCTCTTCTTGGGGCGCAGCGCCATAGCTACCACCGAGCACCGCGCTGACTGCGGCCCCGATGTAGCGCAGCATGGTCATGGCGAACGCTGCGGGCACCGCGATCGTGGCTATCCAGTCGGGGATGTTGGTCTGCTCAAAACGACCTTCGAGCGTCAGAGCTTCCTTGGCGTAGATGTAGCCTAGGAGCGCGATGAAGAAGCAGAATGCGGCAGTGAACAAGAACCCGATCGCCTCGCTCCAGCGCGCCAACGACGGCGGCACGATGCGTTTGAGCGCTCCCATTTGGATGTGTTTGCCTTCGTGCGCGCACACGCTGGCGCCGATAAACCCAACCCAGAGGAGCATGATCAGCGAGAGCTCTTTCGACCAGCTATAGCCGTCGGGGAAATAGTTGATTGCGATGATGACAAACAACGCCGTGGTGACGGCGAACGCGAAAATCTTTCGCGGCCAATGGGGATCACGGTTCCGGATCAACCCGTAAAGCCAAGGTGCCGAACAAAGACCGTACAGCAACATGTAGAACCAGCGCGATTCGAAACTGCGCTGGATCATGATCCACCCGAGCGCGCCGAGCGCCGCGGCTGAAAGGATGGTGTAGATCACGGGCTTGCTCTTGGACGTTTCGCCGCCAGCGGCCGCGTGTTGCTCGGCGGTCCAGAACGCAAAGTAGAGTAGCCCAACCCCGATCACCACGCTGGCGATCGGCGCAGCTATGGTGAGTCGTTCGATCCCCTCCGGACTATCGATGCCGAGAATGCGTGAGGTGAGGTCTGCGACCTTGCTGTCCGGCGCGGCGAGCCGCCGATACACGACGTCGAGAAACACCATGGCGCAGGAAACTCCGAGGAACGTCCAGAGGATTCCCATCTCCAAGGCGAAGATCCAGTCGTCGATTCGCCTCAAGACTCCAAACGGCCCTCGATAGGGGCTCTCACCGCTGGGCGCTGCCATGGGGCCAGACGGTACGGGTGATCGCGCTGACGATCAAGACTTGATGCGGTAGGGTCCCGAACGGCGCATGCGTACAGTCATCCACTTCGACATGGACGCCTTTTTCGCGTCGGTCGAGCAGCTCGACGCCCCGGAGCTCCTGGGAAAGCCGGTGCTGGTCGGGGCCCGATCGAGGCGGGGGGTGGTCACCGCGGCCTCTTATGAGGCTAGGCCCTCGGGGGTTCGGTCCGCCATGTCGATGGTCGAGGCGCTTCGGCGTTGTCCTGAGGCGGTCGTCGTCCCCCCGCGTCGGTCGCGCTACGTCGAGTTGAGTCGCCAGGTGTTTTCAGTCTTTCGAAGATACACTCCTCTGGTGGAGGGCCTATCGGTCGACGAAGCATTTCTAGACGTTTCCGAAAGCAGAGCCCTCTTCGGCGATGGCGAAACCATCGCGCGACGCGTCAAGCGCGACATTCATGAAGAGATCGGTCTCACCGGCTCGGCAGGCGTGGCTCCCAACAAATTCGTCGCAAAGATCGCCAGCGATCTCGATAAACCCGACGGGCTGGTTTTGGTTCCGACCGACGGGGCGGCGAAATTCTTAGCACCCCTCCCTCTCGAACGGATGTGGCGTGTCGGACCCAAGGCCCGCGTGAGGCTCCGTGCGGCAGGTTTCCAGACGATCGGTGACCTGGCGCGCGCGGACGCCAACACGCTCGAGCAACTACTCGGGAGCTGGGGACCCGTCGCTCGCGACCTGGCTCGAGGGATCGATGATCGCCCGGTCGTCGTCGGTGCCCCGCCCAAAAGCCTCGGCAGTGAAGAGACGTTCGAAGACGATCTCCGCACGCGAGACGCATTGCTCAAACCGATCTTGCGTCAGTCGATGCGCGTGGCCGATCGCCTCGTCGACCAAGGACTTTGGGCCAGGGTGGTCACCTTGAAGATCAAGTATCGCGACCACCGCATTCGGTCCAGACAGATGAAACTCCCGCGGGCGGTCTCCGACACCGACGCGATCTTCGAGGCGGCAGGAGAGCTGCTCGGAAGGTTTGACGATTTGGCCTACGGCGTGCGACTCACAGGCGTCGCGGTCTCCGGTATTACCAACGCACCAGGCGAAGAGCTCTTTCCAGACGCCGAGCGTGAACGGCGGGAGCGTCTAGCGGCCACCAGCCATGTGTTGCGAGAGCGATTTGGAACGGCTGGGCTCACGCGTGCGTCGCTGATCCGAGAACCGAGCGTCAAGCGCGATTCGCATACCTAGAAAACGCGTCTAACAGCGAAGAACAGCGCGTCGCGTTGACACACCGGTGTCGGCCCCTTAAGGTCCAGTTGTTACGTGAGCGGGACGCAATAGTGCAGGAGCCTCCACGGATGAACGCGCGTCATACCAAGTTCATCTTCGTCACAGGCGGTGTTGTCAGCTCTATAGGAAAAGGTCTCGCAGCTGCCTCGATGGGCGCTCTGCTCGAGGCGCGTGGTTTGCGCGTCACCAACATCAAGCTCGACCCTTACATCAACGTCGACCCCGGCACGATGTCGCCTTATCAGCACGGCGAGGTGTTCGTCACCGACGACGGGGCTGAAGCCGATCTAGATCTCGGTCATTACGAGCGCTTCACCAAGGCCACCATGACCAAGGCCAACAATTTCACCACGGGGCGGATCTACGACTCAGTGATTTCGAAAGAGCGTCGTGGCGAGTATCTGGGTGCGACAATTCAGGTGATTCCCCACATCACCGACGAGATCAAAGCCAGGGTCAAGGAGGCGACCCGCGATGTCGATGTGGCGATCGTCGAGATCGGCGGGACTGTAGGTGATATCGAGTCGCTGCCATTTCTCGAGGCCGTTCGTCAGCTGCGGGTCGAGCTGGGGCCTCAAAACAGTGTCTCGGTGCACGTGACCCTCGTGCCCCACATCGCCGCCACGGGCGAGCTCAAGACCAAGCCCACGCAACACTCGGTGAAGGAGCTTCTCGGCCTCGGGATCCAGCCCGAATTGCTGCTCTGCCGGGTCGATCGAGAGCTTCCACGGGCGTTGCGCGAGAAGATCGCTCACTTCTGCAACGTGCCGGTCAATGCGGTCATCGCGGCCCCCGATGTTCGTGTCATTTACGAGTTGCCCTTGACGCTCCACGCACAGGGCCTCGACCGTCTGCTCGCCGAGCGACTCAATATCTGGGCGCGCGACCCAGACCTTTCGGTTTGGCGATGGACCGTGGACCGCTACCTGTCCCCCGGTCGCGGACACGTCTCGATCGCGCTCGTCGGCAAGTACGTCCACCTTCGGGATTCCTACAAGTCTCTTCACGAAGCACTCGTTCATGCTGCGCTCGAGTGTGACGTGAAGCTCGAGCTCGACTATGTCGATAGTGAAGAGCTAGAGCGCGGCGATCTACAAACCTTGCTGGGGCACCACGATGCGATCTTGGTGCCCGGCGGATTCGGAGATCGTGGTGCTGAGGGGAAGATCCGCGCAATCCAGTATGCACGGGAGAACAACATTCCTTTCTTTGGGATCTGCCTCGGGATGCAAATGGCCGTCGTGGACTACGCGCGAAACGTGTGTGGCCTGAGCGGCGCGAACAGTGCCGAGTTCGATCGCGACGCAAAGGACCTCGTGGTCGACATCATGCCGGATCAGCGAGGCGTGCAGGACAAGGGCGCGACGATGCGGCTCGGCGCATATCCGTGCACGATCAAGCCCGACTCGCTTGCGGCGAAGATCTATGGCGCAACACAGGTCAGCGAACGTCACCGTCACCGTTACGAGGTGAACAATGCGTACCGTGAACAGCTCGAGCGGGGTGGTTTGGTGCTTTGTGGCGTTTCGCCAGACGACCGCCTCGTCGAGATGGTGGAGCTGCCTGGTCACCCGCACTTCATCGGGTGCCAGTTCCACCCTGAGTTCAAGAGCAAGCCCCACCAGCCGCATCCGCTGTTCACGAGCTTCGTGCGAGCTGCCGTCGAGCAGCGCGCCCAGCGCAAGCGGCCGGTCAGCGAGGCGACTGAAGCCCAAATGAACTGAGCCCGCGCCTGCCCATGGCGGGTAGATGGACTGGCCAGGCGCGCAGGTCTAGGATCAGCTCGTGACCAGCCGGCGCCGGAAATGGTTGACGATACCGACCCGAATCGTCCTCGGGTACATGGTGGTCCTCGTCGCGTTTGGCGTCGTCGGTGGCTTGAGCTTCTTCCAGCACCATCGGACTTCGCAGACGCTCGGGCTTCTTCAAGATGGCTATCTGCCCCTCGCCCTCACACTCGGGCAAGCGAAGGCTACGCAGAGCGTCTATGCCAACCTGATCGAGCGCGCGCTCGAATCCGAACGGACCGAGCCTACCAAAGCATGGCTGCGGGCCGCATTGCGGATCCGACCGTCCACCCTTCGCCGCGCGTACGAAGGTGTCGAGCAGGCCGAGGCGCTAGCCACCGATTTAGGGACACCAGCTCCGCTTCGCTCCGTCCGACGGGAGCTCGATGCCATTGCGGCCGCCTACGAGCGGATCGACGGGCAGTACGACCAGCTCTTCAACGTGGTCGACGACGACCCCGAGGCCGTCGAAGCGCTCCTCACCAAGCTTCGAGGCACCGAACAACGGATCGAGCGAAACTATGACCGCGCGTCGCAAAGCGTCCAGCAGCGGATCTCGCGAACGAGCGCGCTTGCAGCCGAGCAAGAGAAGCAAGCCACTTTTCTGTTGGGCATTCTCGGACTCTTGGCTTTGATCGTGGGCATTGCGGTCACGTTTCTTTCGCAGCGACTTCTTCGTCCGATCCCGCTGCTGCACGAACGTGTCGCTGCGGTGGCGCGCGGTGACCTTTCAAGCGCGGTCGACGTCAGGCGCAACGACGAGCTAGGTCAGTTAGTCGCCGAGTTCGAGCGCATGGTGCAGGCGCTCGCAGCACGTGACCAACGGCTGCGAGAAGCCGCGCTAGCCGAGCAGCGACTCCAACGAATGCAGGTACAGATCGTCGAGGCGCTGCGAGCAGCTGTCGTCGTGATCGACCGCGACCGCGTCATTCGAACGACCAACCCGGCGGCCGAGGAGATTCTCGGCGTCAGCGCCCGTGAAGTAGGGTCCGCCATCGACGACACTTCGCTTCTAAGGCGATTTCCGGCGCTTGCTGCGGCCATCGAACAGGTCGCTGTCGGAAGCGCTGCGCTCACCCTCGAAGGTGAGCGTATTTCGGGCTTCTCTGAGCGTCTGGTCGATGTGCTGGTGACCCCTTTCGGCGACGAGGCGGGTCCCGAAGGCATGCGTGGTGTGCTCGTAGTTGCAGACGACGTGTCGGATGCGGTGGCTACCAAGTTGCGTCTCATTCAAACTGAGCGCCTCGCGGCGATCGGGCGGATGGCTGCACATGTTACACACGAAGTACGGAATCCTCTCTCCAGCATCGGACTAAACGTCGACATGCTAGGCGATGAGCTCTCGGATGCGGATGCCGAGAGCACGAAGCTTATGGAGTCCATCCAGCAGGAGCTCGAACGGCTGGAGAGCATTACCGAGGAATACCTGCGGCTCGCGCGCCTTCCCGAGCCATCGCTCACACCCGACGACCCAACGATCTTGCTTCGTGATACGGCGGACTTCGTACAGCGCGAAATGGATGCTGCAGGGGTGGAGCTCACCGTGGACCTGGCGACCCAGCTTCCGGAGGTCGCGATGGACGAGCCCCAGCTGCGACAGGCGCTCCTCAATCTTCTTCGCAACGCGCGGGAGGCCATGCCAGAGGGTGGCACGGCCAAGCTCGAGGCGACGAGATACGAGAGCGGAGTCCGGGTGCAGGTGCATGATGAGGGTGCCGGGATCAGCGAAGAGGACCGCGAGCACGTGTTCGATCTGTTCTATACGACGAAAGAACGGGGTACCGGGTTAGGCCTCCCACTGACGCAACAGATCGTAGTTGCCCACGGCGGGAAAATTGCCTGCAAGCCGCGCCATCCGCACGGGACGACATTCGAAGTTTGGTTGCCCCCAGCCGCGCAAACGACTACTGGTTCGCCCGTGCGGAGGGTCGGATGACCAGAGCAGACGGGCGCGGCCATGACGTGCTGCGGCCCGTGTCGATCGAGCCCAACGTGCAGCGTAACCCCGAGGGATCGGTCCTCTACCGTTGTGGCGATACGACCGTCTTGATTGCTGCGTCGGTGGCCGAGGGAGTTCCCGACTGGATGCGGGGGTCGGGGCAGGGATGGCTCACTGCGGAGTATGCGATGCACCCGCGCGCAAACCCCGATCGCAAGCGACGGGACGGGCGCAATGGTCGGATCGACGGGCGCACCTCCGAAATTCAGCGCTTGGTGGGGCGCGCGCTTCGGGCCGCGATCGACTTCGACAAGCTCGGAGAGCGCACGATCACCGTCGACTGTGACGTTCTCGATGCCGATGGAGGCACGAGGACCGCATCAATCACCGGCGGAATGGTGGCGACAGCCATCGCGCTCGACAAGCTTCGGGCCACGGGTTTGGTGAGAAAGGGCGTTCTTCGCGGATCGATTTCTGCGATCAGCGTCGGGCTTCTGGAAGGACGACCGATGCTCGACCTCTGCTACGTCGAGGACCGAGACGCTGCAGTCGATCTAAACGTCGTAGGCACGCCCAACGGCGGAGTCGTCGAAGTGCAGGGGACAGCGGAGGGCGCGCCGATCGCCCGTGAGCAACTCGACCAGATGATCGACCTCGCACTCGGCTCACTGCCAGCTCTTGCCGAGCAACAGGTACACGCGCTTCGTGCACTCGAGATCGACATCGATCGCCTGCTTCCGTGATGCGAATCATCCTGGCCACCAGCAATGCCGGGAAGTTGGCGGAATACAAGCGCCTTCTCTCTGGCGTTCCCAACCTCGAGCTCGAGTCCCTCGCGAATCCCATGCACGTGGTGGAAGACCGGGATACATTCTACGAGAATGCGCTCAAGAAAGCGCGTGCCGTCGCTGCGGTGACTGGGGTACCGAGCATGGCGGACGACAGCGGACTCGCGGTCGACGCCCTCGAAGGACGGCCTGGGGTGCATTCGGCCCGTTATGCGGGAAGCGATCCGACTGCCGCGCAAAACAACGAGAAGCTGCTCCAGGAGTTGAGCGGTGTGCCGGGCGACGAACGGACCGCCCGGTTTCGATGCACGATCGTTCTCGTCGACGGCAAAGGACGTGAGCTCTTGGTGGCCGAGGGAGCGTGCGAGGGCCGCATTGCCGCTTCTTCGCGCGGGACTCACGGGTTTGGGTACGACCCGTTGTTCATCGCGGACGGGTACCGAGAAACGATGGGCGAGCTTCCGCCCGAAGAGAAGAACCAAATCAGCCACCGGGCCAAAGCAGCCGCAAAGCTGGTCGCCGGCCTACGCGAGTTGCAGACGCGCTAGCCATCGGCTACCAACTTCGCCCAAGCTCGAGCGACATCGACTTGGCCTCGGGGTGTAGCACAGCCTGGTAGTGCGCATGCTTTGGGAGCATGAGGTCGCTGGTTCGAATCCAGTCGCCCCGACCAAGGGTTTCAAAGGGTTGCCAGGTTAGCAAGCGATCTTTGTGCAGTAGAACTTTCGGCAGCTATAATCAGTCTCCAACTTGACTAGGCTCCTCACTATCTGCGCCGGGATCGTCATCCTCTTGTCTTCGGGCGTTGCAATCTTTGCTGCAGGGGGACTCGTCGCAAAGTACGGCTGGCAGCCGTACGCTAGCGTCCACCTGTTCGCCGACAAACAGCTGCGGGCCATCAAAGCGAAGGTCAAGGGCGCCCCATCCAACGAGTCCATAGTCACGACTAATCTTTACCCGGTCCGCGTCTCAACCAGCCAAACCTCACTGGAGAAGGTGGGTGACCACGTAGCTTTTGCGCAGCTTGGGTCCGGTTATCTGGTCGCGAAGCGAGGTGGGGAGCTGTTTTCGGTTGAGCACTCACTCGAACCGATTCTCGAGCGTCAAGCGATCGAAACTCGCGTCCCGACCAACAAAGAGCGGTTCAGCGGAGACAACTCCGAGCGCGATCCGTTGGCTGTTGTGCAGTTCGGCGTGAAGGATATCTTGATTCGCGAACGCCCGGACGGGGTCGACCTGTACGCAAGCCATAGTTCTTGGGATGCGGAGCGCCGCTGCGCCACATTGAGGCTGTCCAAGCTCTCGACCCAGATGGGGAAATTGCGGAGCGGATCGGCGGACACCAACTGGACGACGGTCTTCGAGACAGAGCCTTGCCTTGAGCTCAACGAGGAGCTCGACGGCCTAGGTGGAGACTTCACCTTTTTGCAGGCGGGCGGTCGTCTCGCATTCATCAGTGAAAACGAGCTTCTCCTGACGGTCGGAGACCACTATCAAGATGGCCTGGCCGGGCCCGATCTTCCGCAAGACCCCGAATCGCACATCGGCAAGACGGTCTGGATCGATCTGGAATCAGGAGGCTCCCGTGTTTACAGTCTGGGTCATCGCAACCCGCAAGGCTTGTACGTCGACCATGAGGGGACCGTCTGGTCGACCGAACACGGTCCACGAGGCGGCGATGAGCTCAATATCATCGTCGATGGCGCGAACTATGGCTGGCCGAAGGTTAGTTATGGGCTGCAGTACCCCGGCTTGAGCTGGCCGGCACCGCACTGGGGCAACCACGATGCCTTTACCTTGCCTCTGTATGCCTGGGTCCCTTCCATCGCGACCTGCAATGTCATTCGTCTAGAGGGCTTTTCAAAGTTTCCCCAATGGACTGGAGACCTGATCGTCGGAACACTCGCCAACCGCGCTGTTTTTCGCGTCCGGGTCAGGGATAACCGCGTCGTGCTCACCGAGCGCATCGAGATTGGAAATCGCATTCGGGACCTCGACCAAGCAAAGGACGGGAGCCTGCTCTTGCTAACCGACGACGGGGACCTAATTACACTTCGGCCGCTCGACTCGGACGACCCAGGGTTGATCGATGACCCCGTGCTGCGCGGTCAGCTCTTATGGGCGCAGTGCGCCCAGTGCCATGTGCTCGAACATGGATCCGGCCACGGAAAAGGTCCCAATCTCAGTGGCATCCTCGGCAGCCGGGTCGCACGGTTTGACGACTTCAACTACTCATCGGCGCTCAAGTCGCTCGACACACGTTGGACTGAGGAGAACCTGGATGCTTTCCTACGGTCTCCCCAGGAGTTCGCTCCTGGCAACCAAATGCAGTTCGTCGGAAGCCAAAACCCCGAGGACCGAGCCGCGATCATTGCATACCTAAGGTCCCAGTAATGCGGATACGCGTTCTCGGCTCCGCGGCGGGCGGTGGGTTTCCGCAATGGAACTGCAACTGTCGAAACTGCGACGGGCTGCGCAAAGGGTCGATAAAGGCACGGTCACGAACCCAGTCCTCGATCGCAGTAAGTGCTGATGGTGAAAGCTGGATTCTCTTCAATGCGTCGCCGGATATACGTCAGCAACTCGAGGCCTTTCCGCGGATGCAGCCGGGTCGCACGGTTCGCGACACGGCCATCGCCGGTGTCGTGCTCATCGACGGGCACATCGATCATACGACTGGACTTCTGATTCTCCGGGAGGGCGCACCGCTCCGAATCTATTGCACCGACGCCGTGTTTGAGGATCTCAGCACCGGCCATCCGATTCTCAATGTGCTTCACCATTTCTGCGGAGTGCGCCGCACCCGGATTCCCGTCGGCCGCCCAAGTGACTTTCGTGTCGAAGATGCGCCCAAACTCCGTCTCAGTGCCATCCCTTTGGCAAGTAAACCCCCGCCGTTCTCGCCGCATCGGAACGATCCCCGTCCGGGCGACAACATCGGAATACGCGTCGAAGACGAAGAGACCGGCGCGGTTCTCTTCTACGCGCCAGGGCTGGGCAGCGTCGGTGAGCGCGTAGTGCAATGCATGTCCGAGTCCGACTGCATTCTTGTCGATGGGACTTTCTGGAGTGAAGACGAGCTTCTGGAGGAGGGCATTGCGGGCAAGCGAGCCAGCGAGATGGGTCACCTGCCGCAGAGTGGCGACCACGGAATGATCAGTGTTTTGAGGCCTTTCGCGCATGCAAGACGCGTCCTGATCCACATCAACAACACGAATCCGATCCTCAACGAAGAATCAGAGGAGCGCTCCATTGTCGAGGCCGCGGGGATCGAGGTTGCCTACGACGGCATGGAGATCACCCTATGATGATGTCGTTGTCTCGGAGCATGCGATGAACACCGGGCCCGATTCAGACCTGCGATGGAGTGAAGAAGAATTCTTGTCGCGTTTACGCGCGAAAGGTTCGGGATATCATCTGAACCACCCGTTCGAACGAGCGCTAAGAGAGGGGCGGCTCACAAAAAAGCAAATCCGCGGTTGGGTAGCGAATCGTTACTTTTACCAGAAGAGCATTCCGCTCAAGGACGCAGCGATTCTCTCCAACTGCCCCGATCGCGATGTCAGGCGGAAATGGATCGTTCGTATTCAGGAGCAGGATGGCGCCGATGGGAAGCAAGGGGGCAACGAGGCCTGGCTCCGACTTGGCGAAGCGTGTGGCCTCACGCGCGAAGAGATTCTGAACGAAGAGCACGTAGCGCCTGGCGTGCGCTTCGCGGTCGAAGCCTATGTGAACTTTGCTCGGACGCGCCCTTGGCAAGAGGCCGTCTGCGCTTCTCTCACCGAGATCTTTGCGCGAGATGCCCATCGTGCACGCCTGGAAGCTTTTCCGACTCACTATCCATGGGTGGACGATGCCGGCCTCGAGTACTTCCGGCGGCGACTCTCACAGGCTTCGAGAGACGTGGAGCACGGTCTCCAAATCACACTCGACTATTGCAATTCTCGCGCAAGACAAGAGCGGGCCCTCGAGATCATGCAGTTCAAACTCGACGTGCTTTGGTCGCTGCTCGACTCGATTTACCAACGATACGTCATTCAAGAAGAGCGTGAATCGTGACCGGCTTGATCCAGGCTGGAGACATCATCGAAATGGCTCCACACTACCGATTGCGATGGGAGGACGCGCAGCAGTCGTATGTGTTGCTCTACCCAGAAGGCATTGTACAGCTCAACGGCCCGGCCGCTGAGATCATGAAGCAATGCACGAACCGAACTTCTTTCGAGCAGGTCCTTGGCGAGGTGGGGGACCTATATCCCACGGACGACGTCGAGTCCGACGTTAGAGAGTTTCTCGAGGAGGCGGCCTCAAATGGTTGGATCATCATCCAAAGAGCCTAACCGGCCGTTGTGGGTTCTCGCGGAGCTGACGTACCGATGCCCGCTGCAGTGTTTCTACTGCTCGAACCCGATTGGGTTCGCCCAGACGCGGCGCGAACTGAGCACAACCGACTGGCTTAGGGTACTGCGCGAAGCGCGAGAGCTCGGAGCCGTGCAGCTGGGGTTTTCGGGCGGCGAGCCTCTGTTGCGAAGCGACCTGGAGGTGCTGATCGAGGAGGCGGCGCGGCTCGAGTACTACACCAACCTCATTACCTCGGGGATCGGGATGAACGAGCAGCGCTTGAGTGTGCTCAAGAGCGCCGGCCTCGACCACATCCAGCTCAGCTTCCAGGCGAGCACGGCCGAGCTCAATAATTATATCGGGGGCGCCGCAAGCTTTGAGCACAAGCGAGACGTCGCACGACTCATCAAGAAGCAGGGTTACCCCATGGTGCTCAACGTCGTTCTCCACAGAGGTAATATCGACACAGTCGACCACATTCTGGACTTCGCAGAGGAGCTCGAAGCCGACTACGTCGAGTTGGCTAACGCTCAATACGGAGGATGGGCGCGCCTGAACCGGAATCTATTGCTACCCAGCCGGTCCCAGCTTGACCGAGCTGAAGCGAAGGTCGCCACCTTTAGGAGACGACTCCAAAGTCAGATGCGCATTTTCTACGTCGTTTCCGACTATTTCGAGGGACGCCCGAAGCCCTGCACTGCGGGTTGGGGCCGTACTTTCATGCAGATCACGCCGGATGGGACGGCGCTCCCCTGCCATGGCGCTCGCGAATTGCCCGGGATGCGATTTCCGCGTGTGAATGAGACCAGTATTGCGGAGATTTGGAAGTCGCCGGAGTTCAATCGGTTTCGTGGTGAAGGGTGGATGAAGGAGCCGTGCCAAACGTGCCCTGAGCGGCATCAAGACTTTGGAGGCTGCCGGTGCCAGGCCTATCTGCTCACCGGCGATCCGGAGAACACTGACCCCGCTTGTGCGCTGTCTCCTGATCACGACCTGATCCAAAACGCGATCGAGACTGCTCGGCGAACCGCTTCGGCGATGCAGCCGCCGAAGTTCCGCAACGTTCACAACTCCAGGATCCATGGTGACAAGCTCGGCCTCCGACAGGTCTGAGGCCGACTACGACGGTCCGGCGCTTGCAATTCGAGCGGAGGCACTGTCGAAGGTATACGGTCGAACGACGGCACTTCACGAGCTGAGCCTCGAGATCCCAGAGGGTCAGTTCTTTGGCCTCTTGGGTCCGAACGGATCCGGAAAGACGACTGCGATCCATCTGCTCACGACCCTGATTCGGCCAACGAGCGGACAGGCCCGGGTAGCCGGTTACGACATTCTGCGAAAAGGCGTAGCGGTTCGAGGCGAGATAGGTCTCGTGTTTCAGGAGCCAGCGCTCGACCCCAATTTGTCCGTCGAAGAGACTCTAGAGTTTGCGGGCGCGCTCAGGAGTCTTCCAAAGCAACTCTGCCGGCAGCGCAGCGACGAGCTGTTAGAGCTTTTCGAGATTGGTCACAAACGCGCAGAGCGCGTAGCGATCCTTTCGGGCGGCATGAAGCGGGCTCTGGATCTTGCACGAAGCGTGCTCCATAGGCCCCGCATACTGTTCCTCGACGAACCGACACTCGGCCTCGATTTGCCGAATCGCAGAAAGATCTGGGACTACATTGGTAGACTCCGGCGTGAGCGAGGAACGACGGTGCTGCTCAGCACCCACTACCTGGAAGAGGCAGAGGACTGTGATCGGGTTTCGTTCTTGGCCAACGGAAAGATGATTGGAAGCGGCCGCCCGTATGAGCTCGTCGCTGGATTGGGGAACCAAATCGTAGAGCTCGAGGGGGAAAACCTCGATCGGGCGCTGGCGTTGCTCTCGCCTCGGCTGGGACCGTGCCTTCGAGCGGGCGAGCGTGCGCTCTTTCGCCTTCCAGATGAGCCTCTCGACGTGGAAGGCTTTCTCGGCGAAGCGGTGGATGGACTCCGGAGTGTGCGGAAGCGTCGTTCGACATTAAGTGACGTCTTTCTCTGGGCGACTCATCCCGACCTGGGTGAGGACATCCTTCGATGATGCTTCTTCCGGTTTGGGCGGTGATCCGACGCGATCTGGTACGCATGGTACGGCAGCGCGGGCGGCTACTTAGTGCCTTCGTTCGGCCGCTGATCTGGTTTGTAGTCATTGGCTCGGGCATAGGTGTGCTTCTCGAGCCAGCCGGGCCCGGTGCCTACCACCGCTACCTCGTTCCTGGCGTCGTCGCGATGACCATCCTCTTCGGGTCGATGCTGGTGGCTCTATCCGTAGTCTACGACAAAGAATTCGGGGTGATGCGTCTGCTGATCACCGCGCCTCTGCCGCACTATTGGATCGTGCTGGCGAAGATCGTGAGCGGCGTGGTGACCGCACTGGTTCAAGCAGGGGTGCTCCTCTTGTTCTTCTTCATTTTCGGATTCGTCACTGAACAGACATCGGTATCGCTGTTGCTCGCAGGGCTCGTCGGCACCGCGCTGACATGCGCAACTCTCGGAATGCTCGTGGCTGTGTGGACCTCGACACTCGACAACTTCGCTGTGGTGATGAACTTCGTGATCTTTCCGGTCTTCTTTCTGAGCGGGGCGCTCTACCCGGTCAAGGGACTCCCAGACGCGCTTCGGCTGGTCGCGATGATCAACCCGTTCACGTACGGCGTGGATCTACTCAAGCATGCCATCTTGGGGGTCGAGGCTCCGATCGCCGGGGCGGATTTCGGAGTTGCGACCGATATCGCCGTGCTTTGCGGTTTCACGCTTCTCGCCGGGTTCATCGCTTGCCTACGCTTCTCTCATGAAGAGCGCGCTGGGCTCCATGAATTCCTGCGAGGTCGCAAATGAGCGAGGCGAGCGCCGCGAATCCGACCTACCGGGTCATGGCGTAGAGCGTGTACTCGAAGCCAAGGCGGATGTCTTTGTACGCAGGCTTGACCCACTTTCGCTTCGCCTTCTTCGCAACACAATCTTTCACGCTCATATGGTTAACTGCTAGCACTCGCCGTGAGCTGGTGTCAATAGCGCTAAATGAACTCGTGGAAGGGCAGCATAGCCTAGGCCAAGCAGGCACCCTCGCCGCAGCGCCACATGGTCCTTCGCAGCGGTCACTTGCCGTCGTTCAGGAACAGCGTTTGCGTCGGGAACGCGAACTCGATGCCTTCGTCAGCGAAGCGCTGGTAGACCTCAAGATTGATGGCCTGCTGGATATCCATATACAGGTTGTAGTCCGAATCCATGACAAAGTAGACCGTTTCGAAATTGAGCGAGAAGTCTCCGTATGACGAAAAATGCGAGCGATCGAACTTCGCCTTCTCCTGTGCCTTGATAGCTTCGCGAACGATTCCGGGAATTTTCTCGAGCTTGTCCTTGGCGGTGCCATAGGTGACGCCAAGCGTGAACACGACGCGGCGCTTGTACAGGCGCCCGTAGTTCCGAATTCGGCTGTCGAGCAAATCGGAATTCGAAAATACGAGCTGCTCGCCGGAAATGCTCCGCACCCGCGTGGTCTTGATGCCGATGCTTTCGACGCTGCCCATCAGATCATCGACGATGATGAAGTCGCCAAGAACAAATGGTTTGTCCAGCACGATCGATAGCGACGCAAACAGATCGCCGAGAATGTTCTGGACTGCCAGACCGATCGCGATACCGCCTATGCCGAGCCCAGCCACCAGTGCGGTGATGTCCACGCCGAGGTTATCGAGAATCAAGAGAACCACGAGCGACCAAAGCGCGAGGCGACCGAGAAAGCCCAGTGCGTTCATGGTCATCACGCTCGCGGGATCTTCCTGGTCCTCCCGATAGCTTCGCAGCCAGTACATGAGGCCCGAGCTCACCCAATTACCCACCTGCAAGAGGAAGGCGATCATGACGACCTGCCAAACAATGGTGCGAACGTCGTCCGAGAGCTCTAGGACGACTGCGCCCGCGAAGATTGACACAACCGCGAGGAACAGCAGTTTCGTGTTTCGAAGCGAGTGGATGAAGATGTCATCCCACTTGGTTTTAGTCCTTTTGGTGAGCCGCCCGACCCAGATGACCAAGAACTGTTCGAAGAGGCGCAGCAAGACGAACACCGCCACCGCAGCGCCCAAAGCAACGAGCCATGTCTTACCGGGGTTTCCGAAAAAGGTCTGGTTCAGGTATTGCACGCGTACGCTCCCGACGAGGTTGGCCATGCTACTGGTCAACCGCTATGGCGTCTACCGAGCCGAGAGTAGCTCGAACGTCCCCTCGCTTTGGAGCCGAGCGCCGATGCGGCAAGGCCGGGTCATGTTTGGGTTTCTGTCGAGTCTTGTGAGTTTTGGTTGTGTTGCGTGCGGTCACCTGTGATGCTCCGCGAACGGCTCGACGAGTCGTATCCGAGGGAGGCACAGCATGGCACGCGTGACGCACTCGATATTCCTGTTCGCGACGGTGATCGGCGCATTGGCCTGGACGGGTCACGGCCTGGCGCAGGAGGTTGGTGAATCCGTGGTAGTGCGCGAGGCCACTGACGACTTGTATGCCGCCGGGGGTCAAGTCGAGGTGCTGGCGCCCGTCAATGGCGATGCAGTGCTGGCCGGCGGCACCGTTTCGGTGGCGGGAGAAGTGCGCGACGACCTGATCGCGGCGGGCGGGAACGTGAATTTCAGCGGGAGTGTCGGCGATGATGCCCGACTGGCCGGAGGTTCGGTGAATGTGACCGGCACCGTGGCCGGCCACGCGGTCATGTCCGGCGGTGAGGTGCGTATCGGCGCGGGCAGCAGCGTTGGTGAGTTTGCCTGGCTGGCGGGAGGCCAGGTGATCATGGCAGGCAGCATTGGTGGCGACCTGAAAGCGATGGCCGGCAGTGTCGAACTGCGCGGGCAGGTGAACGGCGATGCGGAACTGGCCGGGGAGGAAATCCAGATCGCCGACGGCGCAGTAGTCAACGGCGATCTTATCTGGCGCAGCAACAGCGAACCGGAAATCAGCGAAGGCGCAGTGATCAAGGGCGACGTTCGCCAGGGCGAGCCCTTACCCGAATTCCGCAGCGAACCCGGTTTCCTCGCACGCCTGTTCATGATGCTCAGCCTGATCGTGGCCGCCGGCGTGCTGTACACCTTGATGCGGCCAGCCTGCGAGGCCTGCGTTGCTGTGTTTCAGGCTCAGCCGTGGGTCGCACTGCTTACTGGCTTGACCGTCTTCGCGGTGACACCGGTGGTGATCGTGCTGCTGTTCGTGACCGGCATTGGCTGGCTGCTGGCGTTGGTGCTGATGGCCGCCTATGGGCTGGCGCTGTTGCTCGGAGGCCTGGCTGGCGTGGTCGTGGTTGCCCGACGGGGTCTGGCCCGGGTCAGCCCGGATCCGGCGCCGTCCCTGGGCAAAACCTGGCTGGCGATTGCGGCGGTGGCATTCGTACTGTCATTGCTGTACCTGATTCCGCCGATTGGGATGCTGGCCGCGACGCTGGTGCTGTTCCTGGGCCTCGGCACCATGGCGCGGGAGGCCTATGCGCGTGTGCGGGCGTAATCAGCGCAGCGACTAGCGCGCGGGGCGGCCAACGGGCACGAGATAGAGCGGCTGATGGGTTTGGGGGAGCGCCAGCACCTGCCGGACCTGATCGTCTTCGAACGCGCCGATGGGGACCGCGCCCAAACCTAACGCGATTGCTTGTAAGAGAATGTTTTGTGCTGCGTGTCCTGCTTCGAGGTGCACGTAGCGCTTCGCGCGAGCTGGGCCGTACTTCTTTGCAGTTCGCTCGTAGACGCCCGCCAACACCAAAATCGAGGGCGCGTCGCCCACCGACTCCTGTCGCAGCGCTGCGTTGGAAAGCGCGTTGCGTACGTCAGCCGACATGGTCTTTTCGAGCTGGTGTGCACGCGGCTCGTAGTGATAGACTCCTTCATTAGTGACTAGATACATCTCCAGCGGGTAGAGCGCTCCGGCGGAGGGAGCCGTTCGCAATCCCATCGTGCGATGTGTAATCCCTTGTGCCGCCCAGAGGAGCTGGCTGTGCTCGGCGTCGCCGAGAGCGACATCGTCAAACTCCCGCACAGACCTGCGCCGCGCTAGCGTCTCCTCGACGGAGACTCGACCGGTTTGTTTCGGCGGTGGTAGTTTCACGAGGGAACCGACTCCTTTCTTCTTGGCAACCGACGTGCTCGATGCTGGCACATCGGTACGGTCCGCGCGGCCCTGCGTGCACCACGTCAGACCAAGCACGACAATCAACAAAGAAAGCCTTGGAAAGACTCCTCCCCATCTTGGCCAACCGTCCACGGCTCAACTCTACATCGAATAGGCTACTATGCTGTTCCCCAGTTTGGGCAAACCATGCTGACCATCGATGGCTCATTTGGCGAAGGCGGTGGGCAGGTCCTTCGCTCGTCGTTGGCCTTGTCGTTGGTGACCGGAAATCCGTTTCGCATCGTCGATATCCGTCGGCGGCGCAGCCGTCCCGGGCTTCGCAAGCAGCACCTGACCGCAGTCGGGGCTGCGGCAGCGGTCGGCGGTGCAACGGTGACAGAAGTAGAGGTCGGCTCACTGGAGCTGACCTTCGCACCTAGACTAACTGCCGGTGGCAACTACACGTTCTCGATCGGCACCGCAGGCAGCACGACCCTCGTTTTACAGACCATTCTGCCCGCGCTCATGCTGGCCCCCGAAGCCTCGACGGTGATTCTCGAGGGAGGTACCCATAACCCTCAATCTCCGACGTTCGAGTTCCTGGAGCGCGCCTATTTGCCCCTGGTTCGGCGGATGGGGCCAAACGTTTCGGCCACGTTGGAGCGGCCTGGTTTCTATCCTGCCGGCGGCGGACGAATGGTCGTATCGATCAAGCCCAATCCTACCCTTCGACCGCTGAACTTGCTGGATCGCGGTCCGATTCGTGAGCACCGGGCTAAGGCGTCCGTCGCGAATCTCCCACGACACATCGCCGAGCGGGAAATCGAAACGTTGCTCCGGAAGCTTCGCTGGGACCGGTCTTGCTTTGCGATCGAAGAGCTGACCGATGTCGACGGCCCGGGAAACGTGGTCATCGTGGAGCTGATCGCCGAGCACGTCACCGAGGTATTCGCAGGCTTCGGACAAAAAGGTGTTCCCGCCGAAGCGGTCGCAAGGCACCTAGGAGCCGAGGTGAAAGAATACCTACGAGCCGATGTGCCGGTGGGTCGATATCTTGGCGACCAGTTGGTGCTCCTAAATGCGGTCGCGGGAGGCGGCACCTTTCGCACGCTCTCACCCACGACCCATCTGACCACGCAACTCGCGGTCATTCGGGAGTTTCTGGGGTTCGAAGTGGGTTTGACTGAGGAGCGCGCGGGGGCATGGCTCGTAGAAGTTCCAACAGGCGCGGCGAGGGTGGAATCCTAGGGTTTACGGGCCATGATGGCCCAGGTGCTCGAGGGCATGAAGACGCCTTCGGCTCGGAGGTACGGCTCCATCAGCTCGCGCAGGTCTTGGCGGATCGCGGGGAGCTTCCGTTGGCCTTCCGCGCCGGCCTCGCGGACGATTTCGCCCGAAGGTCCAACCAGGATTTGGTAGTCGATTGCCTCTTCGATGTTTCGGCCGATGCACACGTCGGCGTCGATGCGCTTGAAGAGCTCGACTTCCGGGAACCCCGCGGCCTCGAGCATGGCGCGATCGGTTTCTTCACTCGCCATCGAGAAGGGGCCGGGACCGCACGTCGCAGCGTTGTCTCCGGGAGGCGGCAAGTGGCGAAGCGCGATCTCCTTGGCGGCACCCCAACAAGGGTTGTCGGCCAGGCTTCGCCATACGATCAAACAAACCCGGCCGCCTGGCTTGAGCGTGCGGTTGGCGTTTCGAAGCGCACGGACCGCGCTCTCGAAGAACATTACGCCGAAGCGCGAATACACCACGTCAAAATAGTTTTCGGGAAGGTCGCAAACCTGGGCGTCCCCGATCTCGTAGCGAACGTTGGTCATGCCGGCGAGGTCACGCTCTTGGTTGGCGATCTCTAGGAAAGCATCGGTGCAGTCAATTCCGACGACCTCGCCGGTGGGGCCCACCATCTGGCCGATTTCAAGCGCCGTCTCCCCAAACCCGCAGCCGATGTCGAGCACCTTGTCGCCTGGTCGAATGTCGAAATCAGCATAAGCGATGTCGCTATGGATTTTGCCGTTGCCGGAAAGGAGGTGCCGAAACCGAATCCATTTCGGCGTCAGGATCTCGTTCCAGCACTCGACGAAGCCTAGGTTGTCAGCGGCGATTTCGGTCATGTTTCGGCTAGATACGATTGTGCGCCTTCGACGTGTCGGCTGTCTACCACATCGGGTTTCCGACGGATCTACGCGGCTTTAGCACGCAAAAATTTCACTTTCGGCCTGGGAAAGCGCGGGTGTAGATTCGTGATTCGGCGTCGGTGCCGCCAAAGGCTGGCGGCCGTCGGACGCAGGAAGGATCGCCATGACCCAAATGGTAGGAGGAGACGTGCTGGCGCGCATGTTGGCCGCTGAGGGCGTCGAGGTCGTTTTCGGCATCGTCGACGGCACGTATATGGGCTTCTTCGGGAGCTTCGAGAAGCACGGCATCCGGCTGATCTCGCCGCGGCACGAGACGAGCGCCGCGCACATGGCTGGAGCGTACGCGCGACTCACCGGCAAGCTCGGTGTGTGCATGGCATCGAACGGGCCTGGCGTTGCAAACATCCTTCCCGGCGTCGCCGTAGAGAACGGGGAGGGCAATCGAGTCTTGCTGATCACGTCGAGTCGGCGCACGCCGATCGCGTATCCGGATCGCGGGGGTACGTATCAGTATTTCGATCAAGCCGGAGTGACTCGTGCGATGACCAAGTGGAGCGGAGCCGTGCCTTCTTTCGAGCGCCTTCCTGAGCTCTTTCGGCGTGCGGCCCGCATCAGCTGGCGCGGACGCCCGGGGGTGGTCCACCTCGACGTTCCAGAGACGGTGATGAACGGTGTCTTTGACGCGGATGGGATAGACCTTCGACCGCCGCAGGCGTACCGACGCACCGAAGCCATCGAGTCTTCGGCAAGCCAAGTCGCTCGGACTGCGGAGCTGCTCCGAAACGCGGAGCGGCCACACATCCACGCCGGAAGCGGGGTCCTGCACGCGCACGCCTCCGACGCGCTCAAAGACGTGGCAGAAGCCGTGGGCTCGCCGGTCACCACGAGTTGGGCCGGACGCGGCGCTTTACCTGACAGCCACGAGCAGGTGCTCCCGATCTGGGGGATGGAGCCCATCAACAAGGCCCGTAGCGAAGCCGATGTCGTCCTGGTGCTCGGCTCCCGCCTCGGCGAAACCGATTGGTGGGGGAAGCCACCGTACTGGGGCAAACCCGACGAACAAAAGATGATCCAGGTCGACATCGATGAAGAGATTCTCGGCCTCAACAAGGCCACCGAGCTCGCCGTTGTCGGGGACGCTGGCGTCTTTCTTTCGGCCCTCGCGGGCGAGCTTCGACAATCACCGCTCAATGAAGCGCACTTGCAGGCGAATCGGGCACGAACCGCCGGCCTCGCGGAAGGTCAGGCGAAGGTTCGGGCCCAGCTCGACGCGGCCCTGCAGAACACGGCGAGCCCGATGCACAGCTCTCAAGTGCCAGCGGCATGCCAGCGATTCTTCGGTGCCGACACGATCTACGTGTTCGACGGCGGCAATGCGACCGTATGGGCGAGCTTCTTTTCGGAGATCAAGCAGCCGAACACGCTCTTATCGACCTTCAAGTTCGGAATGTTGGGCGCGGGTGTCGCGCAGGCGCTTGCCGGACAAGTCGCCAAGCCCGACGCCAAAGTGGTGTGCATCACGGGCGATGGCGCGATGGGCTTTCACATCCAAGAGCTCGAATCTGCAGTGCGTCACGAGCTTCCGGTCATCTACCTCGTCCTCTGCGACAAACAGTGGGGGATGGTGAAGCTCACGCAATCGATCGGGCTCGGCATGCTGCGCCCCGTCATCGGGACAGAGCAGCAAGGCACGATCAATGCCGACTTCGAAGAGATCGCCTTCGACAAGGTGGCCGAAGCGATGGGTTGCCACGGCGAGCGGGTGTCCGACCCAGCTGAGCTAGAAGCCGCCCTTCAGCGGTGCGTGGATTCCGGCAAGCCGTCGGTCGTGCACGTCGACGTCGATCCGAACATGCATTTGTTCGCGCCGGGGCTTCAGGAGTTCAAGGCGATGCACCAGGAGCCTGGGGCCTGATGGGTGCGGGCCCCGCGGTCTTGGTGACCGGGGCGGCCGGCTACGTCGGTCGCCTCTGCGTTGCGGCCCTCGCCAAGCGTTTGGATGAGCTCTCAGCGCTGGTCGCGTTGGACTGGACCGAGGTCGACCCTTTCGAGCGGCTCGAGGGGGTCGTCTACGAACACGGCGACATCTGCGACCCCGCGCTCAAAGACCTGTTTCGCCAGTACGGGATCGACACGGTCGTACATCTGGCGTCGATCGTTCGTGCGCCCAAACACGCGCCCGCGGACCTCGCGTACCGGGTCGACGTCCTCGGCACGAAAAACGTCCTCGACGCGTGCGAGAGCTCGGGCGCCAACAGGCTGATCGTCACCTCGAGCGGCGCGGCCTACGGCTACCACCCCGACAATCCCGACTGGCTCGATGAGGACGACCCACTGCGGGGCAACGACGAGTTCGAGTATTCGAAGAACAAGCGCCTCGTCGAAGGCATGCTGGCTCGCTGGCGCGAAGAGCATCCCGAGCTTCGGCAGATCGTCTTTCGACCGGGCACGGTCGTCGGGGAAGAGGTGCACAGCCCGGTTACGGATCTCTTCGAGAAACCGGTGATCCTGGGTATTGCGGGCTCGGACTCGCCGTTCGTCTTCATCTGGGATCAGGACTTGGTCGCGTGTCTGGTCGATGCCGTCTTCTCCGACAAAGTCGGGATCTACAACCAGGCCGGCGATGGGGCGCTCACTCCCCGCGAGATCGCACGGATGCTCAACAAGCCTTATGTGCCGCTTCCGGCTTCAGTGGTGAAGGCGATCCTGATGGCACTGAAGAAGTTGGGCTTGACCGAGAACGGACCCGAGCGTGTCGCGTTCCTGCGCTACCGGCCCGTGCTCTCGAACCGTCGCCTCAAGGAGGAGTACGGCTACATTCCTCAGCTCACCAGCCGTGAGGCTTTCGAGCTCTATGCCCGCGCGCGGGGTCTTCTTGCCTCGGCGTGACTTCCGAGGACGCACGGTCGTCATCACAGGCGGCGCGGGCGGCATCGGACGCGCGCTTGGCCGAAGCTTTGGAGGCGCGGGTGCCAAGATCGCCATCGTCGACTTACCATCGAGTCCGTTGAGCGCGGCCCGCGAGGAGCTGGAGAGCTTGGCTATCGAGTCTTTGGCCGTGCCCTGCGACATCACCGACAGAGGGGAAGTAGAGACCGCGATAACGGCCGTTCGTGAAGCGCTCGGAAGCATCGATGTTCTGATCAACAATGCCGGCATCGTGCATCGAAGCGCCTTCGCAGACACCCGCCCCGAAGTCTTTCGCCGCGTGATGGAGGTGAACCTGTTCGGCGCGATACATTGCACCCAAGCCTGCATGTCCGACTTGGTCACGAACGAAGGGCTGATCATCGCGATTTCGAGCATCGCAGGGCTGGCACCGCTCTACGGACGCAGTGGATACGCTGCCTCGAAGCACGCGATGCACGGTCTCTTCGAGAGCCTCGGCGCCGAGGTCGCCAGCGAGGGCGTCGGCGTGTTGATGGCATGTCCTTCGTTTGTAGAGACGGGCCTAGAAGCATCGACGCTCGGCGGAGACGGACAACGCATCAACAGACCACGCTCCAAGATCGGGCGACTCAGCGATCCGGACGATGTGGCTAGAGAAGTGTTGAAGGCCGCGCAGGCGGGACGGAGGCGCCTCGTTCTCACCCCGGTCGGCAAAACCAGCGCGCTCCTGTCGCGCGTCGCGCCTGGCCTCTACGAGCGCTTGATGATCCGAAGCTTGCGCTCGGAGCTCGACGAGGCCTGACCGCTACTTCGCCGAGCTGCGTGGCGGTTCCATGCCCTTGACCGGATGCGCGCGGTACGGTTCTTCGAGAATGGCGACTTCATCGGCGCTCAGCTCGATTGCGGTCGCCGCAGTAGCGTCGTCGAGATGCTCGAGCTTGGTGGCACCCACAATTGGGGCGGTCACTCCGGGCTTATGGAGGAGCCAAGCTAGCGCGACACGAGCCGGCGGATCACCCCGTTCGGCCGCTACCTTCTTGACCGCGTCGACGACGTCCCAGTCGGAAGGCTGGTCGTATAAGATCTTGTCGAGCCCATCGCTCGATGACCGGCTGGTGGAGCCGTCACCCAACTTGCTCCGCGTCCCTGCAAGCATCCCGCGGGCCAGCGGCGACCACGGAATCACACCGATCCCCTCAGCCTCGCAGAGCGGCATCATCTCGCGCTCCTCTTCCCGATAGATCAGATTGTAGTGGTTCTGCATCGTAGCGAACCGCGCCCAACCGTTGAGCTCCGACATCGAGAGCAGCCTTTGAAACTGCCATGCGTACATCGAGCTCGCGCCGATGTACCGAACTTTGCCCTGCGTGACCAGCTGATCGAGGGCAGCAAGCATCTCTTCCATGGGCGTGTTCGGATCGAGGCGATGGATCTGGTAGAGGTCGATCGTCTCGACTCCCAACCGTCGCAGGCTCTGCTCACATGCTTGCTGGATGTGCTTCCGCGAAAGCCCACCCATGTTGGGACGGTCGTTCATCGGGAAGAAGACCTTGGTTCCGATCACGATCTCGTCGAGAACGCCGTACTCGCGAAGCCACCGGCCGGTCACCTCCTCGCTCACCCCGAGGGAATACATGTCGGCCGTATCGAAAAAATTGATGCCAGCCTCAATCGCTCGCTTGAAGAAAGGCGCCGAAGCGTCGGCATCGTGCACCCACGGCCGCCACTTCGGCGTGCCGTAACTCATACACCCGAGACAGATCCGCGAAACGCTAACCCCCGTCCGCCCTAAATGCGTGTACCTCACCCCCGGATACTAAAGGGAACAGTCCCCTTTTTCAAAGGGTGAGAGTGAGCCCATCCTTCGCCATCGGAAGCTCGACCTCGGAGGCGCGCGCCAACACATCCTCGCTCATGTGTGTGAGCATGATTCGCTTGCACGTGAGGCGCGAGCGATGCTCCATGATGTTGCGGTAACTATTGTGGAGCGCGACTTCTTTTTCGAACACATAGGACTCGCATACGAACAGGTCCGCCTCAGCTGATGCCTCGATCAAGGTGTCCGTCCACTGAGTGTCGCCCGAGTATACGAACACCTTTCCTTTAGTCTCTACGCGCAGGCTGTACGACGGGGCACCGCTGAAGTGAGCCGCGGGAAACGCGGTCACCTCGATGCTGTCGACCGCCGTGGGGGTCCGTGCTTTGAGCTCGACGAAGCGAACATCGAAGTTGGGCTCGACTTTGGACGACCCTGCAAAGAGCACCTCCATCGCCTCGATGAGCCGCTTCTCGAGACCGGGCGGCCCCACGATCGTAAGTGGCGCGGTGCGCTTCGAAACCAGCTGTGCTTCGAGCAGAAAGAACGGAAGCCCACCAAAGTGGTCTCCGTGTAAGTGTGTGATGAGGATCTTACTCACGTCGCGCGGCTCAATTTTCTGCTGCCGCATGGCGATCAGCGAAGATGCCCCGCAATCGACCAGAAAGAGATCGTCCGAGCTGCGGATCGCGATGCAGGTCTGAAACCGACCGCCGCTGCCAAACGCATCGCCACTACCCACAAAATGCACTTCTACGGGCCCCATGCGCGCCTCCGCCACGAGGCTACCATACGAGGACAGCCCGCACCTGAGATCGATTTGACGCCACCAAGTGGCGGACCAAGGTTCATGGTCATGAGCCGTTGTCTCGTCATTCTGTCAGGTCTGATGCTGCTGCCTCTCGGAGCTTGCGACGACCAAGACGAACGAGGACCGGTTGCTTCACGGGTGGCGACCGGGTCGTCTTCACTGATGTTGCCGAGCCCGGAAAGCTTTTCCGAACAACACCCGACGTTCGACTCGTACTGGTATCGAGGAAAAGCCGAGCTGACCCGCTACGCGCTGCGCCAGGCCCGTTACGGGGACTTGCACGACGGCGAAGCGGTTTTGGTGTTCGTCACCGAAGATTTCCTGCCCAAGTTGCAGGTCAAGCAGGAGCACGGCGAGTCGCCCGATGCGATCTCGGTGCTCAAGCTCAACGCGTATCGTCGCTTTTACACGGGCATCTACCCCTACACCCTGATGACATCATCTTTTACTCCGACGCGCCCTCCTGGCTCCGAAACACTCAAGGTCAGTAGCACGATTCAGGAGTGGTGTGGTCAGGTCTACAGTCAGATCAATCGTCGGAAGGATGGGCTCCGCACGCTGATGCATTCTTACTTTCAGGACGACGGGGACCAGCAAACGACGATGCCCAACGCGATCTTGGAGGACGGGATCTGGGCGCAGATCCGGATCGACCCTTCAGGCATTCGGCAGGGCGCCCAAGAGATCATCCCCGCGCTCGACTACATTAGGCTACGTCACAAGGCGTTGCGCGCTTACCCAGCGATCGTCACCCAAAGGCCGAACGCGGAAACCGATTTGGTCGATCATCCGCTCGGGGCGTTGGAGGTCAGATACCAGGCGCTCGCTCGCCATTTGATCATCTATTACGAGCCCGATTTCCCACACGTCATTCAGGCCTGGGAGGAGAACGTTGGGCCGCAGCGCACCACCGCGGTGCGCACCCACGCGATCATCGACGACTACTGGAATCACAACGCAGCGAGTGATGGTGCATATCGAGACGCGCTGGGCCTGACGCGCTAGGCTGTTACTGGATGAAGGCTAGCTGGACCCCAGATAAGCACGGAATCGCTCGCAAGCCGCCGGGCTCGGGAGCAGCGTCTTGACAGTGCTGACGTACGCGATTGGGACGCTGGCGCTGATCGTCCTGGTGCCTTCGCTCGTGTTCCTCGTCGAGTGCGTTGCGAGCCTCTTTCCACTTCGTCCCCGCGTCGAGGAGCTACCCCCGAGCGCTACCACCGTCGTCCTCGTACCGGCACATGACGAAAGCGCGTCGATCGGTGGGACCGTTGCGGCGCTGAAAGGCGAGTTAGGAAAAGGCGATCGCCTCGTCGTCGTTGCTGACAACTGTACCGACGACACGGCTGAACGAGCAACCGCCGCCGGTGCGACGGCGATCAGACGCCAAGACCCTAAGCATCGAGGAAAGGGCTATGCGCTCCGCTTTGGCGTGGAATGGCTCGAGTCGAACCCGCCAACCGTGGTCGTCGTCGTCGATGCGGACTGTCGCCTGCAACCGGGTTCGATCCACCTTCTCGCCGCACAGGCGTTGGCGCTCGGCCGACCGGTGCAAGCGGAATACACGTTCGTGCCTCCCACGCGAACGCCTTTATCGATGGTTTCGATGTTGGCGCTCTTGGTTCGCAATCGAGTGCGTCCTCGTGGGCTTCGGCGTCTAGGGCTTCCATGTCAGCTCACCGGAAGCGGCATGGCATTCCCCTGGGTCCTGCTGCGGGATGCGCCGCCCCTTCGTTCGCACCTCGTCGAAGATCTGCTCCTCGGTATCGAGCTTGCGCGAGCCGGGGCGCCACCGTTTCACAGTATCGAAGCGCAAGTGACGAGCGAGTTGCCGACGAGTACCAGCGCCGCGATGCAACAGCGCAAGCGTTGGGAGCACGGACAGCTAGGGACGCTCTTGCGACAGGGGCCGCGTTTGGTGCTGGCGGGCTTCAGCCGGTTGGATTTGGGGCTCGTGGCGTTGGGAGCAGACCTGATGGTTCCGCCACTCGCGTTGCTGGTTGGGCTGTCGGTTCTGACGACCGGAGCGGCGGCAGCACTCGTGATGGCGGAAGGCTCAGTGCTTCCGCTATGGTTTGCTAGTGCCGCGCTCACGGCGGTGGCGATTGCGGTCGGGCTTGCCTGGGTGCGTTACGGTCGGAAGTCGGTACCCTTTCGATACCTGCTGGTGGCCCCCCTCTATCTCTTGTGGAAAATCCCGCTCTACTTGTCGTTCTCGCTCGGTCGCAGGGAGCGCCGGTGGCGCCGGACCGAGCGATAATCCAGCAAATCTGCTGGTTGACACGGTGCGTCAACGACCCCAGGCTAAGGCCGCGTCGACGGGCCCGGTGTGGCTCGGTCGGGTCGCGTCACTTTATTGCCACCATTTTTGAGGACTGCTTTCTTGGAAAAAGGTTTGCGTAAAGACATCCAAATCCACGGGGACTACGACCCTCGCTTCGAGCCGGTCGCCACCGTCCTCCGAAAACAGGTCGCCTACTACGGAGGTGGTGGTGCTGCTTCGGTCTACCTCGAGGGGAAGTGCGTGGTCGACATTTGGGCCGGCCAGGCCCGGCACGATGGTGCGCCCTGGGAACGCGATACGATGTCGATCTGCTTTTCGGCAACCAAGGGCGTGGCGGCGACGGCCGTCCACATCCTCGCATCCGAAGGTTTGCTCGAGTACGACGCTCCCGTTGCCCGCTACTGGCCTGAGTTTGGTCGCAACGGCAAAGAAAAAATCACCGTTCGACACGTACTGGCCCACCAGGCGGGGCTTCACCGGGTCGTGCCCCTGGTCGATCAGCTCACCGACATCCTCGACTGGGATCTGATCGTCGATCGACTCGCAGACACCGAGCCCGATTTCCATCCCGGAACGGCCAACGCATATCACGCGATCACCTTCGGATGGCTGGTGGGCGAGCTGATTCACCGCGTGTCGGGAATGCCCTTCCCAGAGTTCATCCAGAAGCGCATCGTCGAGCCACTCGCACTCGACGGCCTCTATATTGGGGAGGCGGACGGGCAGATCGATCGGCTCGCCGATTTGGTGGGCGTGCCTGCCCTTCGGCGCCATGGCGCAGCACCGTTGCCGACCGAGTACAGCGCGCCTTCGTGGATGCCTCCTGGTCCACTCCGCAGTCTAGTGCGTCGAGGCATCACACCTGGGCACGTGAAAGAGCTCTTTACTCATCCCGCGTTTTGGAAGGCATGCCTTCCCGCGATGAACGGCGTCTTCACGGCACGGTCGCTCGCAAAGATGTACTCGGCGCTTTCCCTTGGTGGAGAGCTCGATGGCGTACGGCTCATTCGGGAAGCGATCGTCGCCGAGTCGGCGGAGGTTCAGTCAAAGCGCGCCGACAAAGTCATTATCTATCCGCTGCATTGGCGCCTTGGCTACCACCGTGCCGACGCGCTGCTCATGGATGTTCCGAGCGCGTTTGGCCACTATGGCACGGGCGGAACCGGTGGATGGGCCAACCCTGAGCTCGGGCTCTCTGCGGCGCTCAGTCACAACGGCTTCCCGCTTTCAGTCACCGGCCAGGCGCGCACGACGACGATCACCGCCGCTGTCTACGAGTCTCTCGGTTTTTATCGGGGAATCTGCCACACGCTTCGGCACGGACCGGTGATCGAGCTACTGCCCGCGCGAGCGGCTTAACACGAGCGTCCGCAATCGCTTCGCGCCAATCAGAAGCCGAACGCTTTCAAAAGCGCACGATCCCGGAGACGATCCGGTAGCATCCTGAGGAACTTTCGCTGGCCTGCGCCCGTACCCATCACGTAACGCGTCTTCGGCCTCGGAGACTCCAGCGCATGGATGACGGCGTCGAGAACGACTTTGGGATCGGCAGCGGTGGACTTGCCCTCCTCTGCGAACTTTCGGATCCCACTGACGAAGCGGCCGTAGCGCTCGTCGAAGGCTGGCGGGGCATGGCTAATCATTTCCTCGGCACCGTCTCGGCCCTTGTCCCAAATCGGCGTTGCGATCGAGGCGGGTTGGAGCAGCACCACGTGAACGCCTTGAGGCGCCAGCTCGACCCGGAGCGCATCGCTGAATGCTTCAATCGCGTACTTGGACATGCAATAGGGACCCAGCATCGGAGTCGTCACGAAACCCCCGACCGAACCGGTCGTGATGATCCTACCCTTCGACTCGAGGATCATCGGTAGGAACGCTTGGGTCACCGCGAGCTGTCCCACGCAGTTGACCTCCAATTGCCAACGCAAGTCTTCCGGCTTTATGAACTCGAGAGGCCCATTGACCGAGATTCCGGCATTGTTGAAGAGCCCTCGAAGTGGCCGTCCCTGCCGCTCCCGTTGGACGCGCTCTGCCGCGGCATCGATCGTCGTTTGATCGGTGACGTCGATGGTGAGCGGGATGAGATTGTCGCCGCCGTCGGCTCGCAGCCGGCTTCCGTCTTCTCGCTTGCGAACCCCCGCAAAGACGGTGTAACCGCGCTTCGCCAACCCTATGGCACACGCCGCTCCGATTCCGGTCGACGCGCCAGTGATAACCAGGATTCCTCTGTCTGTCATGAGCGCCTGCTCTCCCGAATGGCCCCTAGAGTCCTCTTATTCGGCGTGCCCTGCAAGACGCTATGCGTGGAGCCAGCGCGCTCACTGGCCTTTGAAGCTTGGTTTTCGTCCGTCGAGAAACGCTTCGACGCCTTCTTTGGCATCGTGCGATCGAATGTTCTGTCGGAACATGCGGGCCTCTTCCTTCATCCCGCGTCTGAACCCTTCACGAAGCCCGATGTTCACGGCGCTCTTAATGCTTGCAAGCGCGCCGGTCGCCTGACGCGCGAGCCGAGCTGCATAGTCCAGGGAACGCTCATAGAGCTCTTCCGATGGGAACACCGCGGTGACGAGACCGGCTTGCAGCGCGTCTTCCGGCTCGAGCTGAAGCCCCTTGAACATGAGCTCGAGCGCCTTGGCCTTGCCGACCAGTTGAGTCAGACGTTGGGTGCCACCGAACGCCGGGATCATTCCCAAACGGACTTCGGGAAGCCCAACGAGACCGGAACCGGTCGCCATGAATCGGAAGTCACAAGTCAACGCGAGCTCGAAACCGCCACCGAGGGCATGTCCGTTGATCGCTGCGACGGTCGGCATCGGGAGCGCCTCGAACGCGTCGAATGTCGCAACCGCTCTTGGATGTAGCTCGAGGAGGCTGTCGTCGATCTCCCTGAGTTGGCTCACGTCGTCCCCGGCTGAAAATAGACCAGGGATTGCGCTGGTGATCAGCACGGCGCGCGCTTCCCCGCGCTTGCCCAAGCGTTCGAGCACCTTTTCGAAGTCCTCGAGAAACGCCGGTCCAAACGCGTTGACCGGCGGGTGGCTCATGCGGATCACAGCAACCCGATCGACGACTTCGTATTGCAATACGGACAGGTCCATAGCCTCAGCCTCCGTGGACCCGTCTTATGACGACCTAGATTCTATGTCAATAATCTAAGTGACACCCAGAATTATAGTTGACAATCTAGGTATTCCTTTGTATTTCTCAGGACTCCTGAGGTGTGGATATGGCGAGCCTCCGAGAGAACGGGTCCCCGAGCTCCTCGAAAAACAAGAAAAAGCGCAATCGAGAGAAGGAGGTTGCGATCCTCGAGGGGGCCCTGAGGGTCTTCGGCGAGAAGGGTTTCGAGGATGCAACCGTGGCCGCCATCTGCGCCGAGGCGGGGATCTCCGAGCCCACCCTCTACGAGTACTTCGACTCCAAGGAGGACGTCCTGTTCTCGATCTCGGAGCTCTACACCCGCAGAGAGATCGAGCGTCTCAGCGAGCTCGCCCACTACATCGACGACCCGCGGGCGCGGGTGCGGGCGATCATCCAGGCGTACCTCGAGTTCTACGAGAACAACCCGCTCTACACATCGGTCGCCCTCCTCACACTCAAAGGGAACCGCCGCTATGTCGCATCGCCGGCATATCAAAGCGTTCGGGAGGCGGCACGCCCATTGATCGAGGCGTTTCAGGACGGAGCTCGGCGCGGTGTCTTCCGTGACGATCTCGATCTGTATCTGGTCCGCAATATGGTTCTCGGCTTCATCGAGCACCTCACGATTCAGTGGCTGCTCGTGGGGCGCCCCAAGAAAATCGCCGAGCACACGGGCGCGATCTTTCAGATGGTCATGAGGGCAATCGAACGAGAGGACGAAGACACGATCGAGGTAAAGCTAAGAATGAACCGGCAATTGCTACGCAACTTCTTCGATCACGCTGTTCACTTGCGTGAAAGTGATACTCACGCTGTTCACTTGCGTGAAAGTGATACTCACGCTGTTCACTTGCGTGAAAGTGATGATAAATGACGATGGCCACACCCAGTAGAGACCAGAAGATCCTGATTACGGGAGCCGCGGGCTTTGCGGGCCATCATGCCGTGATGGAAGCCGTGAAGGCCGGTTTCTCCGTTCGCGCAACAGACGTCTCGAGCCGGTACTACAGTGCGATGTTCGAGGGGCTTGGCGTCGAGTTCATGAGGTTCGATCTCACCAAGCGCGAGGGGCTCGAGACGCTTCTCGACGGCGTCGATGGGGTTTTTCACGCGGCCGGGATTCACGACTACTCGACACCGCGCGAGCTCATGGTCGCGGTCAACGTCGATGCGGTCGAAAACATTTGCGATGCATGTATTTCAGCGGGTACCGAGCGCTTCATCCATCTCTCGTCGGCAGGGGTCTATGGTTACGATTGGCACGACAAGATTCCGGTCAAAGAGGACGCGCCCAAGGTCACTCCACCATTGAATGCTTACAATGAAACGAAGTGGGCCGGCGAGCAGGTCGTCCATCGCTTTGCCTCCGAGAAGGGTCTAAAGGCAACCATCTTACGACCTGGCGCGATCTATGGTGTGCGGTCGGACTATGGCATCCACAACGCGGTCAAACACGTCTACTCCGAGCGCGACAAAGCCCGAATCATGATGCTTGGAACTGGTGACCACGTCGAAGGCTTCGTCCATGTAGAGGACGTGTGCCGTGCGATGATCTACGCCTTCGATCACGACGCAATGATCGGCGAAGCCTACAACATCGCTGACGACTCACGGTTGACGACGGCTGAGTTCTTCAACTTCATTTCGAGAGAGCTGTTCGGCGCCGAAAAGCCCTTCTTCAACGTGCCGATCGGTGTGCTGATTCCGGTAGCTGCCGTGTCGCAGTTTTTTGCAAAGAGGTTGGGCAAAAAGTCCAAGCTCGAAAAAGACACGCTTCACTACATGTCGTGCGATCGCATTTGGGACAACACCAAGATCAAAGAAGCTGGCTTCGAGCTGAAGCACCCCGATGTGTTGCCTGGGATGAAGGAAACCCTCGATTGGTACAAGGACAACGGTTGGCTCCAAATGTAGGTATTCGCCATGAGCACAGAAATCCTCACACTCAAAGACCTGGTCATTCGTAACGCAGCCGAGCGTGGCGACAGCCCATTCATCCTTTTCTACGACGAGGTCGTGACGTACCGGGACCTCGATGAGCGCAGTGATGCCTTTGCGCGCTACCTGCTGAGCAAGGGAATCGTCAAGGGGGACATCGTGGCATTCATGATGGCCAACTCGCCTTCGTTCTTCTACGTCTTGCTGGGGGCCCAGAAGATCGGCGCGATCGCAGGCCCTGTGAGCTGCTGGTGGCAAGACAAAGAGCTTCAGCACCTCGTCGACGATGCCGAGCCGCCCATCCTCATCGTCGACGACGAGTTCGCTCCCATCGTCTCCAAGATCAAAGAGGCAATCACGTCGGTGAAGACCATCGTGGTCAACTCCCCGTCGAAGCTGAGCTTGGACTTCGAGCACGAGTACCTACCGGACATCCTCGAAGGGCATGCTGGGAAGCTCAGGCACGATGATCCGCCCACACCGGACGATGTCGCGACTGCGATGTACACGTCGGGCACCACGGGCAAGCCCAAAGGCGTCTTGCACACCCATCGCAACATCCTCAGCGGCGCGCACTCGAAAGTGCAGGTAGCCCCGATCGATCCGGGGGACCGCTCGCTCTGTGTTCTTCCGCTCTTTCACTCGGGTGGGCTGAATGACCTCGCCTATCCATGCATGTATCGCGCGCTGACCATCGTCCTACGAACAGAGTTCTCGGCGTCGGAGTTCTGGGAGTGCGTCGAGCGTTACAAGGTGAATGGCTTCTACATCGTGCCTACGATGTGGAACATCCTGCTCAGGGTTCCGGAAGCATCCGAGGTCGACACCAGCAGCTTGCGCTTCGGGCTATCAGGGGCCGCTCCCATTCCGCCCGAACAGCTCGAGGAGTGCGAGCGGCGCTTCAATGTTCCGATTCTGGAAGCGTATGGGTCGACCGAAAACACCGGCGGGATCACGGCGAACACTTTCGATGCCCGTAAGTTCGGCTCGATCGGCAAGGCACTGCCGGGCATGGAAGTTCGCATTTTCGACGAGCAAGACAACGAAGTCGCTCCAGGAGAGATAGGTGAGATCGTGACTCGAAGCGAAGCCGTGATGAAGGGCTATCACAAGGCACCGGAGGCCACCGCAGAGGCGATCAAGGACGGCTGGTTGCACACGGGTGACATGGGTTACGTCGACGATGAGGGCTTCTTCTTCATCGTCGACCGCAAGAAAGACCTCATCATCCGCGGGGGCGTCAACGTCTACCCGAAAGAGCTCGAGACCGTGATCGGCGCGCACCCGGCGGTCGAAGAGGTAGCCGTGATTCCCGAGCCGCACGACAAATACGGTCAAGTCGCCAAGGCATGCGTGGTGCTCGAGCAAGGCAAGTCCCTCACAGAAAAGGAGCTGCGCGCATACTGTGCGTCAGAGCTCGCGCCCTACAAAGTTCCGGAGAAGTTCCTATTTCGCGATCGTTTGCCGAGGAATGCGATCGGGAAGGTGATCAAGAAGGAGCTCATTCGGGAGATCGCCGAAGAGGCCACCGCCGAGGCGGTCCCGGTGGCGCATCTCTTCGAGGGCATGTCTGCGAGGTTCATTCCCAAAAAGGCGAAGGGCGTGGACGCGGTCATCAGCTATCACATCACCGGTGGCGGCGGCGGCGATTGGACGGTCACCATTCGCGATGGCCAGATCAGTGTAACCGAGGGCCTTGCAGAGAACCCTCGTTGTTACGTCGTCGCACGCGATAGCGACTACTACGACGTCACCGTCGGCAAGATGTCCGGCATCACCGCCGTGATCACCGGAAAGCTGTCGATCAAGGGCGACACCGGCTTCATGCGCAAGCTCCGCAAAATGTTTAGCCCCGTCGAAACCAAGTAGACGGCCCGAACCCCACGCACGAGAGGTAGAGACGATGGCGCTACGAACCGCTGAAGAATACAAGGCAGGACTGCGGGACGACCGAAAGGTCTACATTTTGGGAAAGAAGGTTCCGGACGTCACAGTCGATCCCTACATCAAGGTGGGCGTCGAAACTGCCGCTTTTGACTTCTTGCTGGCAGACCATCCTGGCATGCACGACCTCGCCGTCATGGAGGACCCGGGCACGGGCGAGCCAATCAGCCGGTATTTCGAGCTCCCCGATTACCCGGAGGTCGTCGCCAAGCGGCATGAGCTCGTCAAGGGAGCCTGCAACGTGGCGGACGGCGCCCTCCCGTTCGTGAAAGACGTCGGCACTGACATCATCAATGCGCTCACGGCGGTGGCTCGGGTTGCCGGCAATAAGAAGTACCTGGACCGCATCACCGAGTATCGCCGCTATTGTGCAGTCAACGATGTCGCGCTAGCGGGCGCCGTCACCGACGTGAAGGGCGACCGTTCCAAGAAGCCGAGCGAGCAAAGCAGTCCCGACTACTACCTTCGGGTCGTCGACGAGACCGAGGACGAAATCGTCGTATCCGGTGCGAAAGCGCACATCACTGCGTCGGCCTATGCGGACGAGATCCTCGTCATCCCGCCCCGCAACATGTCGGAAGAGGATGCCGACTACGCGGTCGCATTTGCCGTGCCGGTGAATACCCCGGGTATCACGCAGATCTGTCGGCCGAGCTTCCGCTACGAGGACACCGCCCACTTCCCGACGCCGAGCCCCCGCCGAGGTCACGTCGAAGCCCTCGTGATCTTCGACAACGTGCGCGTACCCAAAGAGCGCGTCTTCATGCTTCGTGAGTGGCCGGCAGCTCAAGGCCTCGCGTATGCATTCTCGGCATTCCATCGTTACACGGCCGTGACCTACAAGATCCCGATTCTCGAATACATGACGGGTTTGGGAATGCTCGCAGCCGAAGCGAATGGCGTTCACAAAGCCTCGAACATCCGAGAGCGCTTCGTCAACATGATCCGCTACACGGAGACCACCAAGGCGCTAGCCAAAGCAGCCGCGCTCGATCCGCAAGACTTCGCTGGGTCAGGTCTGTATGTAGCGAATCCGCTCACGTCGAACATGGCGAAGCTGCACTTCGCATCACAGTTCCATGATTTCGTGCGCGACATTCAGGATATCGCTGGTGGTTTGCTGGTGACCCAGCCCACCTACAAGGACTGGCAGAACGAGGACACTCGGCCGTATCTGGAGCAGTACATGGGCGGCGCCGGCGAATACAACGCGGAGCAGCGCCTCAAATTGATGAGCACGTTGCACCACGTGGTTGCAAGCGACTTTGCGGGGTGGCATGAGGTATGCTCGATCCATGCAGAAGGGTCGTTCGCGACGCAAAAGATGATGCTCCTCGCCGAGGCGCCATCGAAGTACTACAAGAGCAAGGCTCGGGCCATGGTAGGGCTCGACGGCTAAGCCTGTTGCGTGGCGCAACAGATGCGGAGGCGGTGATGTTGCAACAAGTCGAAGAGGCAAGGGCTCCTCAAATGTTGGAGTCGTTCAATCCGAGCAACGGCGAGAAGCTCGGCGAGGTGCGAATCTCCACCTCGGCCGACGTCAAAGCTACAGTCGAGCGTGCTCGGAAGGCGCAGATCGGATGGGCAGCGATGGGGGTCGACGGGCGAAACCGAATCCTCGACGCGCTTCGTGGTGTCCTCATCGACCGTGCTTCGGAGATCGCGAGGCTCGTGTCGTCGGAGAACGGCAAACCACCTGTCGAGCCATTGGGCCTCACCAGTCCGTTGTGTGAAACGATCAAGTTGCACACGCGCCTTGCCAAACGCCTCGAACCCGGCGTCAAGGTCAGCCCAACTTTCTTCCTCGGCTCCAAGGCCCGCGTTTTCTACGAACCTCTCGGTGTTGCGGGCTTCATTCTCCCTTGGAATTTCCCGTTCGAGCTCGGGGTGAAGCACATGATCCCGGCGCTCTGCGCGGGCAATGCCGTCGTGCAAAAGCCTTCCGAGGCCAACCCATTGATCGGTGAAATGATCGCGGACCTGTTCCGTGACGCTGGAGTTCCCGATGGCGTCGTGCAGATGGTTCACGGACATGGCGAAACGGGTGCCGCGCTCATCGACGAGGTGGACGTCATCTGCTTCGTCGGCTCGCCGAGAACCGGACGCCGGGTCATGGAGCGTGCCGCCCAGACATTGACTCCGGTCGTGCTCGAGCTCGGTGGCAACGACGCTGCGATCGTCCGCGAGGACGCGGACTTGGACTTCACGGCCCATGGGCTCGTCTACGGCACCTGTTACAATACCGGTCAGGTCTGCAACGGCATCGAACGCATTTACGCCCCTACTCAGCTCGTCGAGCCGCTCACGGAGAAGATCATCACGATCGTGAAGGGGATGCGCCAGGGCGACCCAAGCGGTCAGGGCGAATACGATCTCGGGCCGATTACATGGGCCCCGCAGCTCAAGATTTACGAGGAACACACGGCAGACGCCGTAGAAAAAGGCGCGGAGGTGCGCTACGGTGGCGAGGTTCTTCGACAAGATGGTGGGCTTTACTGGCAACCGACCGTTTTGACGGGCATGACACACGACATGCTCATGATGCAGGAAGAGACCTTCGGGCCCTTCTTGCCGATCATGGCGGTGTCGAGCGACGAAGAGGCGATTCGCTTGGCCAACGACTCCAAGTACGGCCTCGGTGGAAGCATCTGGACGCGCGATGTCGCCAAAGGAGAGGCGATGGCACGAAAGATCCGCGCGGGCTCCGTCATGGTGAACAACGCGGTACAATCAGGCGGATGCGTCACCCTGCCTTTCGGAGGCGAGGGCGAGTCCGGTGTCGGGCGTGTGCAAGGTGAGCAGGCCTTTTACACGTACGTCGCCACCAAGAGCGTGATGACCAGTCCGAAGAGCGTCGCGAATCTATGGATGCCTTACGCCGCAGGCACCGAGACCCTCGCCAAGGGCCTCGCCAAGGTCTTCAGCGGGCGTCGCGTCGGTGAGCGCATCTCGGGCCTGGTCGACGTCATCCGCAACTGGCCACGTCGCTGATGAAAGACCTGCGCGGGAAGAACGCGCTGCTAACCGGTGCTTCGAGAGGGCTCGGGCCGTACATCGCGCGCGCTTTGGCGAAGAAGGGGGTCAACCTGGCACTGACCGCCCGGACGGCTGACGCGCTACAAGTGACGGCGAAAGAAGTCTCCGCGTTAGGGGTCAAGGCGGTCGCGATTCCGGTGGACGTCACCGATCAAGTCGGTCGCCAACGGCTATTGGAAGGGGCCACGGCCGCCAACGGCGCGATCGACATCCTCATCAACAACGCTGGCATCGAATGGGTCTGCGAGTACACGAAGCTGTCGCCCGAGCTGATCGAGCAAATGATTCAGACCAACCTGGTTGCGCCGCTCATCCTTTCGCGCCTTGCGCTGCCCGAGATGATCGCACGTCGGATCGGTCACGTCGTGATGATGTCTTCGCTCGGCGGAAAGAAGGGCTCACCTTACTCTGCGACCTATGCCGCGACCAAGGCAGGCCTCATCGAGTGGACGAGCGGTGTCCGCGAAGAACTACGCGGAACCGGTGTGAGCGCCTCCGTGATCTGCCCGGGCTTCGTCTCGGACGCCGGGATGTTCGCTGAGTACGGCAAGCACGCGCCGCGGCTCGCGGGGGAGAGTCCGCCGGACAAAGTGGCCGATGCCGTCGTGCACGCGATCGAGTCTGACGTTGCCGAGATCACCGTCAACCCTGGGCCCAAACGGTTGCTGTCCATTGCGAACGCCATCAGCCCTGGAACCGTCACGTGGCTGCTCCGACGATTCGGCGTCTACGAGTTCTATCGTCAACAAGCCGAAGACAACCAAACTTAGAAAGGACCCCCATGATTTTCTGGAAGACTACATCGCTTCTCATGTTGGCTGCTCTTGTTGGCTGTAGTGTTGACGAAGGCCCGTATTTCATTCCGGGGTCCGCGACCCTACCGAACTGCACCGAGCCCCCGGAGTTTGATTTGACCGGCGGCTGGAGCGACAACCCCGGCAGCATCGTTTCGATTCGAACGGCGGGATGCGACGATGCGCAGGCGGGGAGTGAGATCGAGTCTTGCCCGTTGGGTTGGCAGATGACGCAGACCGGAAGTGAGGTGCAGATCCTCGTCGACGACGAATACGAGATGTTGGGCCGACTCTGTGGCGCGGAGCTTCACCTCGAAGGGGGCTGGTGGTTGCCGGTCGAGGATGCCGGGCAGTGCACCTACGACGAGGACTCGGCCGCCGAGGTTGGAATTCAAATGGGGGGCAGCACGCTCATCGTTACCGAGCGTGATCAAAGTCTCGTCGCGACAGGAGTCCTCGAGGTTCGCGGACCTTGCGAAGCCAGCTACGATGTCGAGCTTTTCAAGTTCCAGTGAGCGCTCATCCAAGCCGGCAACATGCCCAAAGAAACCTTTGATTTCATCGTCGTTGGAGCCGGGTCGGCCGGTTGTTGTGTCGCGAACCGACTTTCTGCAAATCCCGACAACCGTGTCTTGCTGATCGAGGCGGGCGGCAAAGACAATAACCCGCTGATCAAGATGCCGATCGGCTACACGCGGCTGATGTACGACGAGAAGACCACGAATCTCTACAAGACCGAGCCCGAGCCGCATCTCAATGGCCGTCAGGTTAGCGTCGTGCGAGGCCGCGTCCTCGGGGGCTGCAGCTCGATCAACGGCATGGTGTACATGCGGGGCCAGAAGCAAGACTACGACGACTGGGGCGCGCTTCGGGGTTGTGGCGGCTGGTCGTACGCCAACGTGCTGCCCTACTTCAAACGTTCGGAGCACTACGAGCCCGGCCTGGCGAACGATTATCACGCGAAGGGGGGCGAGCTGAACGTCACCTACGTCGAGACGAAGTATCCCATCACCGACGTCTACATTGAGGCCGCGGTGAGCGTTGGCATTCCCCGCAATGACGACGTCAACGGCGAGGCCCAAGAAGGCATTGGGTACATTCAGGTCAACATGAAGAACGGTCGTCGGTGGAGCTCGGCCGATGCGTTTCTCAGCCCTGACGTGCGCCGGCGGCCGAACCTAGAGATCGTCCTTCACGCCACTGCGAAGCGCCTCCTGCTCGAAGGCCGAAGGGCAGTGGCGGTCGAGTACGCGGATCGCAAGGACAACACACGCATCGTCAGAGCCAATCGCGAAGTCATCGTGTGTGCCGGGACGTACAACTCACCGCCCCTCCTCGAGCTCTCGGGTATCGGAAACCGCAAGGCGCTCAACGAGCTCGGCGTCGAAGTAAAACACGAGCTCCGGGGGATAGGCGAAAACCTCCAAGACCACTACCAGTGTTGGGTGCAGCATGGAGTGAAGACCAAGAGCGTCATGTCGGAGGATGGAAAGTTTCCTCGGGTCGTGTGGAGCACGCTCAAGTATCTTCTCACCAAGAAGGGCGCTCTTGCGATGCCTGCGTGCAACGTGGGCGGCTTCATCCCGAACGAAGGCGCACAACGGCCGATCTTTCAGATTCACTTTACACCGGGCGCCGGCGCCATGGACGAGGACGGCAACATGGTTGCGTCACCGGTGCCAGGGGTGAACTCGACGGTTTGCATCGTCCGGCCCACCTCGCGCGGAAGCGTGCATGCGCGCAGCACCGATCCCAAGGCCTTTCCCAGAATCGTTCACAACTATCTTTCGACCGAGCACGACCGAAAGCTTGCGATCGAGGGCTTCAAGCTCCAGCGGAGGATCTATGGATCGGACGTGTTCCAGGAGCATGCCACTCAGGAGCTCAGACCTGGCGACCACGTGCAGAGCGACGACGAAATCCTTGATTTCTGGAAGGTCGAGGGCATGAGCCTCTACCACCCAGTCGGCTCGATGAAGATGGGACCTGCCGACGACCCGGCCGCCGTCGTCGACAACGAGCTACGCGTGCACGGGATCGAGGGGCTGCGGATCGTAGACGCCTCGATTTTCCCATTGCTTCCTTCGGGAAACACACACGCACCAACCGTCGCAGTTGCAGAGAGAGCGTCGGATTTGATTTTGGGGAAGAATGCGCGAGATGCTTAACATGCTAGACAGCGCGCAACGCGCCTGTAGCTCAGTTGGATAGAGCAGCGGCCTTCTAAGCCGACGGTCGGGGGTTCGAATCCTCCCAGGCGCGCCGCATTCTACCAGATTGAATTTGCGGCCTATTTCATCTCGCCGGAGGGTGTGGTATCGAACCCCCGGCTGGTCTTACGGAGGGCCTATGTTCAAGAACATCCTGGTTGGCGTCGGTGTCCTCGTAGCATTGCTTGTCGTTGTTGTTGCTGCGCAACCATCCGAGTACCACGTCGAGCGTTCTCTAGAGATGAACGCGCCGACCGAGGTCGTGTGGGAGCAGCTATCCGATTTCAATGCTTGGAAGGCGTGGAACCCTTGGCACAAGATGGACCCCGACCAGAAGACCAGCATCACGGGTGACGCTGGCGCGGTCGGCCACACCAACACCTGGGATGGTGAGAAGACCGGCAAGGGCTCACAAGAAATCGTTGCTGCGGACAAACCCAAACACCTGGCCATGAAGCTCGTGATGCTAGAACCCATGCCCGATGAAGCGAAGACCGGCTTCAAACTTGAGGAAGCGGGGGATGCCACCAAGGTGACCTGGTTCATCGATGGCAACAACAGCTTCGTCAAGAAGTTCTTCGCTTTGGTCATGGGCATGGAAGACATGCTCGGAACCATGTTTGAGCAGGGGCTGGCCGACCTGAAACCCATTGTCGAAGAGAAGGCCAAGGAGCAGGTAGTTGCTCCAGCGGTGGTCGAGGGGGACGCGGCGTCGGAGTGACGCGGCTACATGGCCGTTTTTTGAAGCGAACTGATCTCCCTACTCCGGATACACGAAATCCTTGAAGCTCACGCGGTAGAACAACGAGTACATCAACGGCACGAAGCCGAGGGTCAGCATCGTCGAGAAGGCGAGGCCGAACATGATCGCGACCGCTAGGGGCTGCCACATCGCCTCGCCGCCTGCGTAGAGTGGGATCAAGCTGGCGATGGTAGTCGCGGTGGTGAGCATGATCGGCCGGAACCTCTGTTGGGCAGCCTGGATGACGGCGTGAGGTGGGCTGAGGCCGTTCTCGGTTTTCTCGATTTCGATGCGGTCGATCAGGACGATGCCGTTGTTGATCACGATTCCCGCGAGCGATACAACTCCGAGCAAAGTCATGAACCCGAAATACGACCGCATGACGATGAGGCCAATCGCAACACCCACCAAAGCAAAGAGAATCGTCGCCAACACGATCACGGGTTTGCGAAGCGAGTTGAACTGCCAGACCAACAACATGATGATGACCATGCCTGCAATTGGAAGCTTGGCCGCGATCGACGCATTGGCCTTACCCGAGCCTTCGACTTCGCCACCAAACTCGTAGCGGTAGCCGATACCCCATTGCTCTTTCTGCTGATCTAGCCACGGCTCGAGCTCTGCGATCACATCGAACGCGGTCACTCCCTCCACTGTTTCACTGTCGACGGTGACGGTGGCGTACCGGTCTCTTCTCAGAATCTCCGCCGACTCCCATTCCAGCTCGGCCGAGGCCACTTGGGTCAGGGGTACCGAGCTTCCGTCTTGGGAGAAGACGCTCAAAGTGGCTAGTCGATCGATGTTACGGCGGCCCTCGGCGACAGACCTCAAGACCACGGGGATCGTCTTGTCGTCTTCTCGGTACTGCGTCGTTTCGTAGCCGCTCAGGAAGGTCTGAACCGATGTGGCCACGTCTTCGTTGGTGATCCCCGCGCGGCGGGCGCGGTCTTCGCTGACCTCGATCACCAGCTTCTTCACTTTGGGCCCCCAGTTGTCGCCGACATTGCGGGTGTCGTCGCGATCGTGGAGCCACTGTTTGACGGTGTCGGCGATTTCAAACACCCGGTCGACGTCTTTCCCCGAAACTCGTACTTCGATCGGCTTGGTGACCGGAGGCCCGTTTCCAAGTGGCCGCACGTGGGGTCGCACATCGGGGTATCTTTCGGTGACGTATCGCTCGAGCTTGTTCATCATCTCGGGCACGATGTCCACCGTGGTGGTGTGAACCATCGTCTCCGAGTACCTAGGGCGCGGTGCGTCCGGGTTGTAGGTCAGCGTGAATCGCGGCGGTGTGGTGCTGATGAACGAAGCCCAATGCGTGATGCCGTCTTTGTCTTCGCCGGCGCTCAGCTCTTCTCGAATGTACGAACCCATGTCTTCGATCATGGCGTCTGTCGTTCGAATCGAAGCACCCGGCGGTAAACTGAACTCAGCGACGAAGAAGTTGTTCGCCTGCGTGGGAAAAAAGATCTGAGGGACGAACTTGTAGAGCTGCATCCCCGCGAAGAAGCCTACGACCGCCACGACGATGCTGATGATCGGGTGCCGTAGGATTGCCATGATGCCGCGGCGGTAGAGTCGATAGAACCGTGAATCAAACGGCTCCTCGATCGACTTGGGCTTTAGGAAGGTGACGCAAAGGAGCGGAATCATGGTGAGCGCCAGGACCCACGAAACCAGCAAGGTGATCGTCACCACCGAGAAAAGGACGCCCGTGTATTCGCCGACCGACGACTCGGCTAGACGAATGGGTAGGAACGCCGCCGCGGTCGTCAACGATGCGATCAGCAAGGGCACCCGCAGCTCTTTGGTGGCGGCAAGCGCGGCAGGAACGCCTCCTTCGCCGGCGGCCATCCGCACCATGATCGACTCGGAGACGACGATCGCATTGTCGACGAGTAGGCCGAGCGCGATGATCAACGCCGCGAGCGACATCTGGTCGATTTGGATGTCGAAAATGCTCATCCCCCACATGGCGATGATCATCGTGGTAGGCACGAGCGTGGCGACCACCAGTCCCGTACGTAGGCCCAGGGTCAACAGCATGACCACCAAGACGATCCCTACGGCTTGAAAGACGCTCTCGACGAAATCGCTGACCTTCTTGTCGACAGCTGTCGGTTGGAAATACGTTCGGTAGAAGTCGATGCCGTGGGGGTATTGCTCTTGGATGTACTGAAAGAACCCCTCTAGCCGCTCGCCGAGCGCGATCAGATTCCCGCCCTCGGCCATCGATACGGCAAGGGTGAGCCCCGGGCGTCCATCGAGCCGCACGAGGCCTTCGGGCGGGTCGACGTACCCGCGATAGATGTCGACGATATCCTCGAGGTACACGAGCTCGTCGGTCTTGGGCAGTCGAACGACGTTTCGCCGAAGCTCCTCCACTGAGCTGAAATTTCCACTTGGCTCGAGGGCGATCGATTCGTTCTCGATGTCGATTTCGCCGCCCGGTTGGATGATATTGCGTTGCTGAAGGCTGTCTTTCAGGAACTTTGGAGTCATCCCGAGCTTGCTCAGCACCGCGTTGTTGTATTCGACAAACAGACGCTCTTCTTGAGCACCGATGATGTCGACCTTTGCGACCGATTCGACGCGTAGGAGCTCGTCGCGAATATCATCGGCAATGTCTTTGAGCTCCATGTACGAGAAGCCGTCGCCGGTCATGCTGAACATGATCGGGTACACGTCTCCAAACTCGTCGTTCACGATTGGCCCGGTGATGTCCTCCGGTAAGTTGGGCGCAACGCTGTCGACCTTGCGCCTCAGGTCGTCCCAAATCGGGCGCATCTCTTTGAATTCCTCGCGGATGTTCACGTAGATGACTGACACGCCGGTCCGGCTCTCGCTGTTGACCCAGTCGAGCTCTGGGATCTCCTGAACGACCTTCTCGATCGGATCAGTGATCAGTTGCTCGACACGCTCGGGGCTAGCGCCGGGGAAATAGGTCGTGATCATCGCGGTTCGAATGATGAAGCCGGGGTCCATCTGTCGAGGCGCGTCGAGGTACGCGCCGATCCCGGCAAACAACAGGACGACGATCAACGTTCCGGTGACCGTGCGTCTCTCGAGCGCGAATGAGGTCAAGCTCATGGCGTTTCAGCAGGTTCGGTGGGGGCTTCGGCCGGTGGGGCTTCGACCGGTGGGGCCACGTTTTCGGGCTCGGATCCAGGCCTTGCGGGGACACGCACCTGCAGGCCGTCATAAATGCGGCTTACCCCTGCCGTCACCACCAGGTCTCCAGGAACTACACCGCCGCGGATCTCGATGCCGTCGGAGAGGATCTCACCCACATCGACCGGGCTCCGATGCACGGTGCCCAACCCATCAGAAGTCTTCTCCAGCTTGAAGACGAATCGGCCCTTTTGGTCTTCTCCGACGGCGCTGGTCGGCAGCGCATACTTCGGCCCGTTCTCTTCGGACGCGAACGAGAAGGTGACGTCGGCGGCCATGCCTGCCCTCACGAGATTCTCGCCTTCGGTGAGACGTACGGTGATTGGAAATGTCGTCGCACCGCTGACGCTCGACACGCCAACCTCGGTGACCTCGCCAGGGAGCACCTTCCCGCCGAGCACGTCGAACCGCACCTGCGCTGCGTCCCCCTGCCGAATGCTTCGAATGACCGATGCGGACACCGAGACGCCCACCTCGATCTGCTCCCCCGCGAGAAGGGTGGCGACCAGCTCACCCGCCCGGACGTACTCGTTGACCTCGATGTCGACCGTGGCAATCGTGCCGGCTTCGGGGGCTTTCAGATGGGTGTACCCTAACTGGCGTTGTCGGAGACGCGCTTGCTGATTGGCCGACGCAAGGCCTGCCCTTGCCGACTCATACGCGGTGCGGTCGGCGTCCAGGTCTTGCGCTGACGCATTCTGGTTCTCGTAGAGAGCGCGGGTCCGTTCGTAGGTCGCCTTGGCGTTGCGCTCTTGGGCACGGGATTGGGCAGCCGATGATTGAGCGTTCTGGAGCTGAAGCGAGTAGTCTGCGGGGTCCATTCGAGCGATGCTCTGACCCTTCTCGACCGTGTCGCCGACGTTGATCGGGACCTCGAGCACCTGCCCGGAGACCTGGAAGCTCAGTCGACTCTCTTGCCCGGCTTTCGCCACGCCCGAGAATGTGCTTTGCCTCGCTGCATCGCTGCCCTCGACCATCACGTAGCGCACTGGCCGGATGACCTCGGGCTCTTCGGCTTTGTTCTCGCAACCGGTGAGCGTCAGCAATGCCGCAGCCGCGACGAAGATCGGTTTCTTGGGCATCAGTTGGGCTCCGGTGGATTGAGTTGCATCGGTTCGTTCCCGGTCAGCGCCGGTCGGCGGCGGTTCTTTCTTTGAGCGGCAAAGGCGTCGAGGCGTTCGAGAAAATCGTCTCGCTCCTCCTCGGTGCCTTCAAGCGAGAAGTTCCCTGCAGCCCGCTGCACTCGAAGGCCGTCGATCAAAAAATCATAGCGCGCGTTGGCCGCTGCAAGGGCAGCGCCGAGTGCCTGGTTCTGTGCGTCGACGAGCTGAATGATGTCTGCAGCGCCCCGTTGATAGAGATCGGTCACCAGCTCGAGGTTGCGTGCGGATGCTTCCGCTGCGTCAGCGCTTAGCTCGATGTTGGCGAACGAGGCGCCTGCTTGGTGCAATGTCGAGCGGACGTCGGCCTCGAACCGCTGGGCGATGATCGCGCGATCGGTTTCGAAGCGGTCGATTTCTCGAAATGTTCGCCCAATCCTCGCGTAGTTCGAGCCACCGTCGAGAAGGACGAGCGATGCCACCCCACCGACACTCCACGTGAAAGTCTGGCGTCCCGGAAACCCCGTCATGCTCGAGTCGATCTGTTCACTGCCTATGCCACCGGCGTAGGGGATGTGAGTGAAGCCGCCGACCACCGCGACGTCCGGAATTCCGAGAGTGCGCCGTTCTGCCTTCAAGATCTCGGTCCGCGCCGCGATGGTTTTGTCGATGCTTTGGATTTCCGGTGAGTTGCGAACCGCCTCGAGCGCCATGAACTCACGAAAGACCTTGAACGACCACGGATCTTCGAAGTACTTCGCCACTCTGGGATCGCTTCCGGGAAGAACGCTTCGTACTTCAGCTTCCGGTGGCGTTTGGAACGGCCCCTCGAGAGGGCGATTCAACACCCGATTGAGCTCGATCTCGGCTTGGTTGCGGGTCGCGCTTGCTTGAATGACGCTCGAGCGACTTTCGGCGATTTGGGTTTGCCATCGGAACACCTCTTCGCGTCCGGCCACGCCGATGGCGTTTCGGGTTTCGGCAAGCGAGAGGTTCTTTCGGGTGAGCTTGAGGTTGTCCCGCTGGACGCGTTCGTTATTCTTGGCGCGAAGGACATTCAAATACGATTCCCCGCCCGCGAGCATCGTATCGAGACGAGCCGAGTTGTAGTCCCACTCGATACTCCGGTACCGATCACGCGTGGAGCGCAAGGCTCCTTGCGCTCCGGCGGAGTACAGGAGTTGCTGCCCGGTGATCCCCCAGGTGAACTGGCGTTGGGCGTTCTGAAAGGATGTCGCGACGTCAGGATCGATGACGGTGAAGTCGCCTTCGGCCGTGGCGGCAGGCAGCCATCTTCCGCGCTGCACCTTGACCTCTTCGTGACTGGCTTCGATCTCGATGCCCGCCGCCATCAGGTCGAGGTTGGCGCGGACCGAGTCCGCCATGGCGGTTTCGAGTGTGATCAACGGGCCGCGCGTTCCGGTTTGGTCGTTGATCACGCGCGCCTCTGCCATGACGGCAAAGCGCGGCCACGTTCCGATCGCCCGCGCCGTGCCCATGTTGATAACCAGTTGGGGCCGAAGCTCGAATGAGATCGGGAACGTGCTCGCCTGCTCTCTCAAAAGAATGCGCTGCGCAAAGATCGCGACACGACGGAACCGGCGGATCTCGTCTTCCGGCGTTTCCATCGTCGCGAGAGCTCCGCGTTCCACCCATTTCACGCCATCTCCGGCGTATGAAGGAAGGCTCTGCTGGTTGATACCGTCGATGAACGTCTGCATCTCGGCGTCTGACCAGCGAAAGAGCGGCCCGATGTACACCGCGTCGCTGTCCTCGGGGATCGCGTTCAGGGCTTCCTCGGGACCGCCCTCGACTACGATGAGCCTCGTCTCGACACCGACGGCACGACTGGCGGCTTGGACGGGAGCCTCGGGATGATCGAGGTGGGCGACGACTTCTTCGCCAACGATCAACGCTAGCCGATCATACCGGACGATGTCCCGCAGCTGACGAAGCTCCTTCTCGAAGTTGAGAAGCCCGGTGATGTAGGCGAGATTTCTTCGACCGCTACTGTCGCCTCTTTGGGGAAGCCCTTGGAGCTTGGGGGCTGCGTAAGGAATGATAACCGGTCTGCTCAGCTTCTCGATGCGGCCAACCGCCACGCCCGACATAGGCCCAAAGATGATCACCACGTCGACCGAGCGATCCCCGAGCGCTTCTTTGACGGCAGCTTCGGCGCGTTCGTAAGTCCAGTTGGTCTCGGTCCGAGGCGTTGCAAAGACGACGTCGGCGTCTTCTTTTAGGACCTCGAGGATCTCTTCTTTGAGCAGCCGCTCACGGTAGGCGAATAGCTCGGACTCGCCATCTGCCACAATCATGATGCGAAATGTACGCTTCGCGGGTCGCTGTGCCTCTGCGGGAGCATCGGCGAGGGTGATCATCCCCACCACTAGGATCAAGACTGCACGCACCAACATCATCGACACCTCGTCCGCGGAACAGAAGAAGGACCCTAAAGCGCCTGGATCGAGATGTCTATGGGGCGCCGACGGCTGCCGGAGAAACCGACTGCGCGGTCAGGACGAACTCGTTGAGTCGCCTAGAGAAATCCTGTTTGGCTTCAGGGGTGTCCAGATTGCGGAAGTGTCCGGCCTCACGACTTACGAACAGGAGCGCCAAGACGTAGTCGTACACCGCGTTGGCGGCGGCGAGATCAGCAACGAGGTTCTGTGTCTGCGCGTCGGTCAAGGTAATGATATCGACCTTGCCGCGGCGATAGAGGTCGGTCACCAAGAGCAGATTGCTGGCGGCGGCCACGGCGGCGTTGCGCGTGAGCCCGACCGAGGCCAGGGCTGCGCCAGCGTTGTAGAGCTCCGTCCGGACACCGGTATCGATATCCTGTTCGATCCTCGCGAACTCCCCCGTCAGTCTTTCGATGAGAATTCCGGCTTGTCGCATCTCCGCAACCTTGGAGCCGCCGCGCGAAAGTGGGATCGCCAGGAAGAGCCCTACGTCCCAGCCAAACTTGTCAGGCTCCGGAATCAGTCCGGTCAATCCCGACGTTAAGTCCGTTCCTTCGCCGTCTCTCCAGAAGTCGTTCTGGACGCCGCCCTCGACGAAGAACTCGGGTAACCAAAGCTCGCGGCTCCGACCGGCCTTGATGCGCTCTTGCGCTTCCCTTCGCTTTTCGATTTGCCGAGCCTCTGGCGAATTGCGCAAGCCCTCACGCACCATGAACGCGCGAAGCACCTTGAAAGAGAACGGGTCGTTCATGTACTTGCCGATCGGATCGTCGGGCGGTTCGGTCCGGCCATCGGCATTGCGGGGAAGGTCGATCGGGGTGATCGGCTGCTCCGAAGGTCGGTTGAGCACACGGTTGAGCGCGATCTTGCTCTGGCTCACCAACGCCCGGGCATCGACGACCGAACGCTGGTTCTCGGCGAGCGTCACCTGCCAACGGTAGAGCTCGCTCGCATTCGCCACACCCACTTCGAGGCGGAGGCGCGCGAGCTCGAGGTACTCGCGGGTGAGTTGGATGTTCTTGCGTTGAATGCGCTCTTGCGCCCCGGCCCTCAGCACGCCGACATAGGCCGCGCCCGCCTCGAGCATGATGTCGAGCACGTCGGTGAAGTAGCCGTACTCGCGGCCCGATTGGCGCAGCCGTCTCGATTTGTACCGCGTCCAAGCTGTCTCGGAATAGATGACTTGGCTTGCGCGGGCGGTCCATGACGCTTGGCGCTCGGCGACCTGGCCTCCGGGAAAGATCCGGTCCGGGTCCTGCTGAACCACGCCCGCATTCAAGGCCCCTTGCGGAAGCAGTGGACCACGGTCGCGTTTGACGCCCTCTTCACCGGCCTCGACGAACTTTTCCGAAACCAACAGGTCGAGGTTCGCGTCGATAGAGTCGCGCATCGCCGTCGACATCTTGATCCGGCCCTCCTCGCTCTCAGCCTCGTCCACCAAATCTGCTTCGAGAAGAACCTCGAAGGTAGGGCGAACCCCGATCGCCGTGGCCGTAGCCATGTTGATGATCAACTCATGCCGGTCTTCGAAATCCACGTGGATCTCGCTCGATGGTCGACCTTCGAGGATCAGATCTAGGTTGAGCGCTGCGCGTTGAACACGGCGGCGCACGTTGTTCGGAGAGCGGATCGACATCATGGCCCCCTGGTCGACCCAGCTTGGGCCCACCGCGATATTCGGGAGACGTCTTTGGATCAAGCCATCGGTCAGGCGTTTGCGCTGTTCGGTGCCGAGCCTGGGCATGGGACTGATGACCACGCCGTCGGCAGTGTTGGGGATGGCGTTCAAGAGGGCGGCAACATCCGGATCAGCCACGACCATTCTAATTTGGCCTTCGGTGATCTCGGGTAAGATCTGTGCTTCCGACTCCTCCGCGAGGAAGACGATGTTCTTGGAGCCCGCCACGTCGCGAAGCCGGTCGGACTCGTCCGAGATGTCGAACTTCTCGCTGATGTAGCTCAGATTCCTGCGACCACTGACATCGTCCTTTCGCGGAAGGCCTTGGCGCGAGGCCTCAGTGACGAACGGCAGAATCGTCGGTTTCGGCAGCCGTTTTCGAGACGCAACTTCGGTGACGACCAGGTGGCCAAGACCGAACACGGCGACCACCTCGGGCTCGGAAAATGCGGCATCGAGCTGCCGTCGGACGCCCTTGCCGGACCAATCTCCATGCAACGTGGGCGCGAGCTCCACCTCATAGCGATCGGAAAGCTGGGTTTCGATCTCGGTTGCTAGCTGGTTCAGTACCACGTCGAACGCGGGTGACGGTCCGTCCGTCACTGCGACGACCCTGACTTTGGGTCTACTGCTCTGCGCGACGAGCACCGTGGGTGCAACGAGAAGCGCAACTAGAAAGGGCCACAAAACTCGCATCGATTCCTCCTACGCGACGACGTCAAGAACGTCAGACGCAGCGGGCGAAGCATAGTCGAGGTCGGCCGGGCTCCCCAGGTGGTCCCGCTGCTTTGCGTCGTAACGTTGGTTCTCAGGGATCATTTTGACCTTGGCAACCGAAGGCACGCTTTCTATGCTCTGCAGACCCCCGATCCTATCGAGAATACTTGAACATGGAGTCGTTGATGCTCTCAAGGATGCCTTCAGGAGCCTTCGTGCGCGTCGCCTCGTTAGCCGCGTTGGTGACGCTCACTTCCTGCAAGAAGGAAGAGGTGGTCGAGGTCGAGCCGCCGCCGCGCTTGGTGAAGATCTACCGACTGGAGGGTCAGGTGGGCAATGCGCGTCCCGACTATCCCGGCCGAATCAAGTCTAAGAAAGTCGTCGAGCTCGCCTTCGAGGTCGAGGGGCGCATCACCGATTGGAACGTCGAAGAGGGCCAGCAGGTCAAGAGGGGTCAGATCCTCTCGCGTCTGGATCCGCGTGACTATCAAGCGGAGGCAGAGGCAGCGCGAGCGCGGCTGCGACTCGCAGAGGCCGAGTATCGTCGAGAGAGCAAGCTTTTTGCCTCGGGGTCCGGGACGCAGCGGGACCTCGACGTGGCGACCCGTTCGCGCGACGTGAGCCGTGCTGAGCTTCGGATCACACAAAAGGCACTCGAGGACACGAAGCTTCGCGCGATCTTCGACGGGGTGATCGCGCGCAAGCTCGTGACTGATTTTCGCAATGTTGCGGCGCGTGAGCCTGTGCTCCTTCTGCAAGACGAGTCGGTCATGGAAGTGGTGGTCGACGTTCCCGAGCGCGATTTGGCCGGCAAAAAGACCGAGAGCTTGAAATTCGACGAATGGAACGAGAGAGCGAAGCCGATGGTGGAGCTTTCCGCGCTTCCCGGACGCCAGTTTCCGGTCAGGCTCACCGAGCTTGCGACCGCTGCAGACCCCAACACCAGGACGTTTCGCGCTACCTTCGTCATGAAGAAGCCCGAGAACGTCGGCGTGCTCTCCGGGATGACCGCGAAGCTCATCCTCACAGGCCTGCTCACGACTGCGCCCGATGATTTCCTCGTCCCGGCCCAAGCCGTCCTGGCCGATGCGGAAGACAAGCCGTTCGTCTGGCTCGTCGACGACGAGTCGATGACCGTGTCCAAACGGCCGATCGAGGTGGGCAAAGTCACCAGCGATCAAATTGTCGTCACCGAGGGCCTCGAAGGCGGTGAAGCGATCGCAATGACCGGGGTGCATCTCCTGACCGAGGGTCGCGTCGTGACCGAGATGGAGAAATCGGACGAGACGCGGCAATGAATCTCACCGACTTCTCGCTGAGAAACAGGACGCTCATCATCGTCCTGACGCTGGTGACGCTTTACGCGGGGTTGAAAGCGTTCAACGGTTTGCCCCGCCTCGAAGATCCCGAGTTCACCATCAAGGAAGCCCTCGTCATCACGCCATATCCCGGTGCGACGTCGTATGAAGTCGAAGAAGAGGTGAGCGACGAGCTCGAGCTGGCCATCCAGAAGCTCGGCAAGATCAAGAGAATCGAATCGCGCAACATCCCCGGAAGTAGCACGATCACGGTAGAGATGCGGTCGACCGTGCCTGGCGAAGCGCTGCCGCAGGTGTGGGACGAGCTCCGCCGTAAAGTCGGCGATGCACAGTCGCAGCTGCCTCCGGGCGCAGGCCCCTCGTTGGTCATCGATGATTATTCCGATGTCTACGGTGTGTTCCTGGCCCTCCACGGAGACGAATACAGTTATCGCGAGCTTTATGACTACGCCAAGCTTCTGCGGCGCGAGCTGGTGCTCGTGAAAGATGTCGCCAAGGTCGAGCTGTTCGGGGTCGTCAAAGAGGTCGTCTACGTGGAGTTCGACCGTGAGCGCGTCTCTCAAATCGGCATTTCGAGCGTTGACATTGCCGAGCAGTTGGTCGCCGAAGGCATCGTCGCTGACGCGGGTCGCGTCGACGTGGGCACCGAGTACATCAAGCTCCAGCCCGATTCTCTGATCCATTCGTCGCGGGAGCTCGGGGACATCCTGATTAGCAAGGGCGACCAGTCGCAGGTCCGCCTCCGTGACATCGCCGAGATCAAGCGCGGGTACCAAGAGCCGGCCTCGAACAAGCTCCACATGGACGGTCACCGGGCGATCGGCATCGGCGTCTCCACCGAGTCAGGCGGCAACGTCGTCAACATGGGAGACGGCATCAAGAGTCGGTTGGGGGAGCTCGAGGCGCAGACGCCTCTCGGCATGAAGCTCGACGTCATCTACATGCAGTCCGACATGGTGACGACCGCGATCGATGGGTTCTTGGTGAACCTGATCGAAGCCGTGCTGATCGTCATCGTCGTGCTTTTACTCTTCATGGGGTTGCGGAGCGGCTTGATCATCGGCTTCGTGCTCGTGCTGACGATTTGCGGAACGTTCATTTTCATGGGGCCGGCCGGGTTGGCTCTAGAACGGATCTCGCTCGGCGCCCTGATCATCGCGCTCGGAATGCTGGTCGACAATGCCATCGTGATCATCGATGGCATGCTGGTACGGATCAATGGCGGGATGGAGGCCGAAGAAGCGGCGAAGGAGGTCGCAGGTCAGACCGCGACGCCACTCCTCGGCGCAACCGTGGTCGCCATCATCGCATTTGCCGCAATCGGCCTGTCGCCGGATAGCACCGGTGAGTTTTGTCGGTCGCTCTTCACCGTGATCGCCATCTCGCTTTCGCTCAGCTGGGTGACGGCGATGACGATCACCCCGTTGCTCGGGATTTGGTTCCTCAAGCCCCCGAAGCCCAGCGAGGTGGGTGAAGAGAAGGACCCCTACGACAATGCGTTCTACCGAACGTACAAACGATTCCTCGCCCTTTGCATTCGATTTCGTTGGGTCACGGTCGCGGCGGTCTTGATCATCTTCGGCGTTTCCCTGTACGGATTTCAGTTCACTGGGAAAACCTTCTTTCCCGCTTCGACGACGCCCAAGTTCCGTGTCGACGTGTTCTGGCCGCTAGGCACGCACATCGATGAGACCGAGAGACGGGTGTCGATCTTGGAAAAAGGACTGGCAGAGCTCGAGGGAGTGACGCACGTGGCCACTGCCATCGGCCAGGGTCCGCTCCGCTTCATCCTGACGTTTACCCCCGAAAAGGCCCACAGCGGGTTCGCCCAGTTTCTGGTCGACATCGAGGACTACAAGACTCTCTCCCGCGACATCGAGAGGGCCGAAGCGTACCTTCGTGAGGCCGCGCCGGATGCCATTTCGTTTGGCCGCACCTTTGATCTCGGACCCAGCAAACCCGGCAAGATCGAAGCCCGGCTGGTCGGCCCAGACCCCAACGTCCTCCGCGACCTCGAACAGCAGACGCTGGCGATTTTCAAAGCCGACCACGACAGCAAGGGCTCCCGCGGCCGATGGTATGAACGCGTCAAGGTGGTGCATCCCAAACTTTCCGAAGAGCAGGCGGACGCGCACGGCATCACCACCCGGACGGTAGCAGAAGCGATTCAAGCGGGATTCGAGGGCAAGGCGGCCGGGGTGTACCGAGAGGAAGATGAAGTGATCCCCGTCCTGTTCCGGGCGCCGGCGCCCGAGCGGTTGACCGTCGACAGTTTGCGACAGATCCCGATCTGGAGTCCCGTCGCGCAGCGTTACATCCCACTGGCCAATGTGGTGACGGGGCTCGAAACGACCTGGGCGGACGAGGTCGTTGAGCGGCGCAACCGAAAACGCACGCTCACCGTCGTGACCGATCCCGACGAAGGCTCAGCCACCGCGCTTCTGGACCGGCTTCGGCCTCAGGTCGAAGCGCTTCCTTTCCCGGTGGGTTACCACATCGAATGGGGGGGGGAGTACGAAAGCACGGTCCAGGCACAAGAGGCGTTGTTCGCGCCGATCCCGATCTTCGTCGGCGTCATGGTCCTGATCGTGATTGCGCTCTTCAACGCCATACGCCAACCGTTGGTCATTTGGCTCACGGTGCCGCTTGCGATCATCGGCGTCACGGCGGGGCTGCTGATGACCGACCAGCCGTTCGGCTTCATGGCTCTACTGGGATTCCTGGCCTTGTCCGGAATGCTCATCAAGAACGCGATCGTCCTCGTGGACCAGATCGACCTCGAGATCCGAGAGGGAAAGCCGACTTACGATGCAATTCTCGACAGTGGGGTGAGCCGTTTGCGCCCCGTTGCGATGGCCGCAGCGACCACCATGCTCGGCATGATCCCGTTGTTCACCGATGCGTTTTACATCGCCATGGCGGTGACGATCGTCGGCGGCTTGGCGGTTGCGACGGTGCTCACGATGATCGTGGTTCCGGTGTTTTACGCGATCTTCTTCAAAGCCAAGAAGAGCGACGCGGCCTCTCCGGCCTGACCCCAGCGGTCACTCTCTGGCGCGACTTTCATGGGCGATGTGTAGGCCGACGAGCCTGGCGATCATCACGGCTAGGTAGAGCTGACCGAACACCCCTTCGAGGACCGCGAGTGGGCGGGCGAGATTGGATACGGGAACGATGTCGCCAAACCCCATCGTCGTCAGGCAGACCAAGCTGAAATACATCAATGACTGGTCGAGCTTTTTGCGGGTTTCGAAGGCTTCGACGACGACGCCGGAGAACGAGCCCTGGTGTTGCAGCTCGAGAATCTGGAAGACCAATGCGAACGCGACGGCGATCAGAAGATAGGTTACTACGGCGCCGAAAATCATGTTCACCGTAACTTCGCGCTGCTGAAAGAGGTGCGCGACGAGGATCCAGATTGCGTACCCAAGCCAGACCACAGTGATGCCTAGCGCACTCAGATCGAGCAATCCCCCCCCGCTGAGCTGTTCGCCCCAACGGACGCCCAAGGTGACCACCGTCAGGACCAGAAACGGCCACCGGTGGTGACTTGGTCCCACCGAGTACACGCCGGCGAGCAGGACCGCATCGAACATCAGCTCGAGGACGAAGCCAGCACCGACCCCGGAAACCAGGGGGCTGATCATGACCAGTG